>SXGT01035391.1_pt1 | contig 56231 bp, 48 predicted proteins | sample 3176221 | NCBI WGS metagenome assembly SXGT01 (sample SAMN11356862, study PRJNA531348) | freshwater metagenome | isolation source: freshwater sample F1-120 | place: China: Fuxian Lake, Yuxi | collected 2017-12-25 | reverse complement strand
GCGTTCGTCGCTGCATCAGGCGCGAACATCACTCCCGACAAATTGCACGCGCGCGAACGCGCAGCACTCGAACGCGTTTGCGACGACGCGTTGCGTCGCGTGCACTCCATCCTGCAACCTCAATGCATCGTCGGCGTCGGTGGATTTGCTGCAACTGCGGCGCGACGCGCGCTCGGCACGGAGATTGAAGTCGTGTCGCTCTTGCATCCTTCTCCCGCGAGTCCTGCAGCCAATCGCGGATGGAACGCAGTTGCGCGGAAGCAACTTGCTGGCGTCCTCTTCAAAGCACAGCGCGACCGAGATTGACTCGGTCGCGCATGGCTTCTTACAACGGACAGGGGGAGATTCGAACTCCCGGTACAGTTACCCGTACACAGCATTTCCAATGCTGCTCCTTCAACCGCTCGGACACCTGTCCTGTGGGCGGAGAAGTGTAGCGGATGCAACCGAGATCTTGGGGAGCGCGCCCGCGCGGTGGATTCTGCGCGGAGAGCGTTACTATCGCGCCCATGTTGGATGCAGGCGCGGACAAGCAGCTCCCATCACCACATGCGGCCGCATCGACGCGACCATCGCGCGGTGCCACGCTCGCGATCATCGTCGCTGCGCTTGGATACTTCGTCGATCTCTTCGACATCGTGCTCTTCTCGATCCTTCGCATTCCGAGCTTGAAATCGCTCGGCATTACCGAAGCGGCTGAACTCAAGTCGCTCGGAAAGCATCTCCTCGACCTTCAACTCATTGGGATGCTTTGTGGCGGCCTTGTCTTCGGCATGCTCGGCGATAAGTTCGGGCGCCTGAAGGTGCTTTTTGGCTCGATCTTGGTCTACTCGATTGCCAATCTCCTGAATGCGTTCATCACTGAAGTGTGGCACTACGAAGTCTTGCGATTCGTGGCGGGCTTTGGACTTGCTGGTGAACTTGGCGCAGGCGTGACGCTTGTGAGTGAACTCTTGCCGACCGCGCGCCGTGGCCTCGCGACGACACTCGTCGCAGCAGTCGGGCTCTGCGGCGCGGTTGCCGCGGGTATCGCGGCACAATTTTTCGAGTGGTACCAGTGTTACCTCATCGGCGGATTGCTCGGTCTGTTGCTGTTGATTCTGCGCATCGGCGTCGTAGAGTCTGGGCTCTTTCACCTCGCGCGCAAGTCGACGGGTGTATCGCTGGGGAACCCGCTGCAACTTCTTTGGCCTCCGAAACGACTCGCGCGATTTGCATGCGTCGTACTCGGCGGACTTCCCATCTGGTTCGTCGGCGGCGTCATGTTCATTTTCGCTCCAGAGATCGGCGTCGCTCTCGAGTACCCAACTCCGATCTCGCCTGCGAAGGTGATTATGTTTTCCTATAGCGGCGTTGTGGTTGGCGACATCGTGTGCGGACTGTGGAGTCAGTACCTGCGCAGCCGCCGTTACGCGATCATTTCGTTTCAGTGCATTCTCGCAGCCTCGATTGTGCTCTTCATCAACGCCGAAGCAGTAAGTGAGGTGCGTTTCTATTGGATGATGGCCGGAGTTGGCGCGGCGACGGGATTCTGGGCGGTCATCATCACGATGGCGGGCGAGCAGTTTGGAACGAACCTGCGCGCGACTGCGGCGACGAGCGCGCCCAACTTCATTCGCGCCACTGCTGTGCCAGTGACTTGGATTTGGTTCTGGCTCACGCCGTCCTTGGGCACGGCATCCGCGACGATGTGGCTTGGTTTAGGGTGCTGTGTTGTGGGCATCTGCGCGATGACCTGTTTGAAGGAGACATTCGATCGTGATCTTGATTACCTCGAGTCTTAGCGTCCTACTTCTTGCGCAGGTGTCCGCGGATCCACTCGTCGCCAAATCAGTGGAGGCGGTCTCACGCACGGAACTCGCGAAGTTTCACACGATGCTTGCGAGCGAGCCACATGTGGCAGGGTCAGTCGGTGATGCGCATGTGATTGAGAACATCGCAAAGTCGTTCGTCGACTTTGGTCTTGAGGTTGAGATCGATCGACTTGAACTCTTGCTCCCGCGTCCGAAGGCGTCATTGTTGGAGATTGTCGATGCGGAGTTTCCGCAGAGCACAGACCCAACGCTCGCGCCGCGACGGGGCGTGATGGCGCTCGCCATTACCGAACCGAACCTCGCGGTCGATCCGCAGACTGCGCATCCCGATCTCAATCTTGGTTGGAACGCGTGGAGTGGATCGGGCGATGTTGAGTCATCGGTTGTGTATGTGAACTACGGAACACGCGAAGACTTTGCGCAACTGAAGTCGCTCGGTGTCGAGACCAAGGGCAAGATCGCGCTTGCGCGATATGGTGGAAACTTTCGCGGATACAAAGCCAAGTTTGCGCAGGATGCAGAGTGCGCCGCGCTCGTGATTTTCACGGACCCCGCCGACGCCGGTTCAGGAAAGGGAAGCGTCTGGCCAGATGGTGGTGGTTGGGCCAACGATGCGTGCATTCAGCGTGGTTCGCTCTTGACGCTGCCGTACCCCGGAGATCCCGGCACGCCCGGACGCAAGTCAGTTCCGGGTGTTGTTCGTGCGCCAACCGACGACATGCTCCCAAAGATTCCCGTGCAGCCAATCGGCTACGCCGCAGCGCGAGAGATTCTCTCGCGAATGAAGGGCGAGATCGCTCCGACTGCGTGGATTGGTGGGCTTCCGTGCGAGTATCGATTGACGAGTGACGCGATGGAGTCAACCGAACCGGTGCAGGGCGTGCGACTTCACTTGAAGATCGAGCAAGAGCGGCTTGTGCAATCGACTGCGAATGTGATTGGACGACTTGCTGGCAAGTCCATTCCCGAGGAGTTTGTCGTCATCGGTTGTCACCATGATGCGTGGTGCTTTGGCGCCGCAGACCCACTTGCTGGAACGATCTGTTTAATGGAGAGTGCGAGAGACTTCGGATTGCTGTCAAAGAACGGCGTGCGAAGTGATCGCACGATTGTGTTTGCTGCATGGGGCGCCGAGGAATATGGCATTTTCGGTTCCACCGAGTGGGTCGAGGGTATGGAGCGCGAACTGAGCGCGCGGTGTGTGGCGTACATCAATCTTGACATGGCTGCGATGGGACTGAAGCCATCGTTCGCTGCGTCGCCGTGGCTGCACGCTGAACTGCTTCGCGCAGCATCAGCGGTGCCGGCGCCCGATGGTGATGGCACGGCGCTTGACTTACTTCCGCGAGTGTCAGCGGATTCGTCGGCGCGTTCGATCGGCGAACTTGGCGGTGGGAGCGATCATGTTGCGTTTTGGTGTCGCGCACTTGTGCCGAGCGTTTCGATCAGTTCGCATGGAAGTGCAGGAAACAGTTACCACTCAAACTACGACACGGTCGCGTGGTATCAATCGACTGTGGGGAGTGACTACCGCGCGGCTGAACTCGTGACGCGCCTGACCAACGCATTCGTCGGTCGCATGAGTGACGCAAGCGTTGCGGGGTTTGACGCGGAGCGCACGATTGCGTTGCTCGCCGAGCGACTCCTTGCGGCTGCGCGCAAGGCGCAAGACGCAGCGCTACCGATTGATGCGCTCACAGCGCTTGCGCTCCGCATCGATAGCTTGGGTGCGCTTGCGAGTGCAACTGACGAGGCGGTACGGGTCGCGAGTGCGACAGCAGACCTGACTGTCTCGACCCGAGCGGCGCTGAGGTCGTGCCGGGATGCTTTTAGAGCTGGCGGCGGACTCGCAGGGCGCCCTTGGTATTCGAATCTGTACGCCGCTACGGATCGATTCACGGGATATGGGACGAGTGTGCTCCCAGAGGTTTCGGAAGCGATAGAGGATCGTGATGGCGCAAGGCTCGAGCGCGCTGTGACGCGATTGCAAGATGCGCTTGCAAAGTTTGAAAACGCGCTTGTTGCGCTTCGTGCTTCAGTCGATCCACTCAATCGCCAATAGTTCGATCGCGGCAGCGAAGCAGGCGTCTTAGGTTTCAGAGGGCAGGAAGCGGAACTTCTGCGCCTGCAAAGCCGTATCTCTCGGACCAATGCGCGAGTTTTCGATTGGAAATGGCGATCTTTGGGCTACTCTTGAGCGCTTCGGATACTCGTTCTTAGGCCGTGCACTTCGCCGTGAGGCAGGGGCACGCATCTGATTGTTGGAATACTCCCATGCGGAACGCACTCACTCTTTGTCTCGCAGCAGTTCTCAGTTCTTCCGCGCTTGTCGCGTCACCAGCACTCGCAGGCGGAACTCCGCTCAAGACCAAGCGCGTGCTCACTGGTGTGAGTTTTCCAACTTGGGTTGGATGTGCTCCTGGCGACAACAACCGCCTCTTCATTCTTGAGAAGCGCGGCGCGATCCGGATCTTTGACAAGGCGACGAACACGCTCCTTGCAACTCCGTTCTTAGACATTGATGCCGCGCTCGTGACCAACGGAACTTCGACGAACGATGAGCAAGGCCTGCTCGGGATGGCATTCCATCCTGACTACACGAACAACGGTGTCTTCTTTGTGTACTACACGGGTGGCGCGTCTCCGGCGTACACCAATGTCGTTCGTCGCTACAACCGAAATGCGACGAATCCAAATCTCGCGGACATCGGTACCGGCGCGACCGTCATCTCCTGGTCGGACCCCTACACGAACCACAACGGTGGCGACATTCACTTTGGTCCCGATGGATACCTCTACATCGGAACGGGTGATGGTGGAAGCGCAAACGATCCTGCAGCCAACGCGCAGAATGTGAACGCATACTTGGGCAAGCTCCTTCGTATCGCGCCGGCGGTGACTGGGACGAGCCCGATGTACACGAACCCGAAGTCGAATCCCTACTACGGCGCGACGGCAGGCCTCGATCAGATCGCTGCGATTGGGCTTCGCAATCCATGGCGTTGGTCATTCGATCGTCTCACCGGCGACATCGTCATCGGCGATGTTGGTCAGAACGCCGTGGAGGAAGTGGATTGGGTGTCAGGCACGAGCGTGCTCGGGCGCAATTTTGGTTGGCGCTGCACCGAAGGAACTTCGTGCACGGGTCTCACTGGTTGCACCTGCAATGGGGCAACGCTGACCGCACCAATTCGCACGCATGCACACGCGGCCGGTACGAACGGCGGATACTGCATCACGGGTGGTTATGTCTATCGCGGTTGCGCGATGCCTGACATGAATGGCATCTACTTCTACGCGGACTACTCAACCAACAATCTTTGGTCGATGCGCTACGTCGTCGGCGGCGCCGTGACCGAGCACACGGTTCGCAACACCGAGTTGCTTACGTCGGTCGATGGATTCGCAGTGAATCAGATCGTTGCGTTCGGCGAAGACGCTGAGGGCGAGATCTATGTCGTCGATCACGGCTCGGGCGGCGGCACCGGTCAGATCTTCAAGATCATTCCCGCTGCTGGTGAGGTTGTCTGTGCGCCACCATGTGCGCCCGCGGATCTCGACTGCAATGGCCTTGTGAACGGCGCGGACCTCGCGATGCTCCTCAACAATTGGGGCGGTTCGGGTGTCGGTGATCTCGATTCGAGCGGCAGCGTCGACGCGGCTGACTTGGCCGCGATGCTGAACGCATGGTCGGCGTGATCAGTCGAATAAGGTGAGAGTGCTTCCGCGCGAGCCGGTGTTCATCACCGGCTCGCGTCGTTTGGGCTTTGGCGGGCCGAGTGAATCTCCACCAGCGCATGTCGGGCTCAGTCCGTGGGCATCTGTTTAAGCGCTCGTGGCAGGTTTCTTGCCTCGCAACGAGGCAAAAACGCTGCACTCGCTTTCGAATGCGCTGGGGCGAGTGAATCTCCACCAGCGCATGTCGGGCTCAGTTCGTGGGCATCTGTTTAAGCGCTCGCGGCAGGTTTCTTGCCTCGCAACGAGACAAAAACGCTGCACTCGCTTTCGAATGCGCTGGGGCGAGTGAATCGGCGCCGCCGCAGAGCGGGCTCGGTTCTCCATTGGCTGAGAACCATTGTTGTCGTCAGAAGTTTGGAATCTGTCGGCTGGAGATACGGCATTATGCCGTATACTGTTCTTGGGGTACTTCATGCGCGCGATCCGATACAGCAAACTCACCATTCGACAGCCCGAACCACTGAAGTCAAAGATTTCGCGGGCCGCGGCGCTCCGCGGCATGACCGTAACGAGCTTTATCAACGGCACTTTGGAGTCGGCTGCGGACGAGACGCTCGACCGCATTCAAGCGCGGGCGCTAAGTGAGCGCGACAGCGCAGCGTTGCTTGAGATGTTGAGCAATCCCACGCGTCCAACCGCCGCCCTCCGAAAGGCCGCAACTCGTCATCGAGAAGTCACTCGTGGCTAGCGCGCTCCGATTCGCGCTCTTCGAAAAAACCAAGCACGATCGAGGCAGATTTGACTGTGGGGTGCCGAGTCTCAATGACTACCTGAAGACGAAACTTGGCCAGCACAGTAAGAAGAGCCTCACGCGGGGATATGTGCTTGCAGCGGGGGATGGCACGATTGCCGGTTACTTCACGCTCGCGGCGAGTTGCTTGACTGTGAGCGTTCTTCTTGATCGACGGGGCGTGCCAGCGAAAATGCCGCTTCCCACCACATTGATCGGCCGACTCGCTGTGGACTTAAAGTTCCGCCGACAGGGGCTAGGCGGCGCGCTTCTCGTTGAGGCGTTGAGAGTCGCGGTGATCGCGTCGGAGACAATTGCATCGGCCGCGATCGAAGTCGACGCCAAAGACGATCGAGCGCGCGCGTTTTACGCGAAGTATGGATTCGAGTCTCTCACGGATGATCGCCTCCACATGTACCTGCCCATGGCGGTCGCGCGAGGCTTGGCTGCTCATCGTTAGACGTTTGGGCGTTCGCGCGAAGATTGAGCGCTCGCGACTTGCGATGCGTTTCGTCGCGATTGTCAGCCGGGCAGTCGCCGCCTGGCTCGCTCCGATCTGCGCGGCCGCGAGTGAATCGCGACCGGCGCCATTCCAGCGCCTTTTACCGCACTGAGCCAGCTCTGCGCTGGTCTCGATTCATTCGCCCTAGCGGTCTCCAAAGCGAGTGCAGTGCTTTTGACACGCGCCTTGGCGTGGCAAGAAACCTGTCACGAGCGCGAGACTCTCGCGCGGATCTTGTCGCCCGCGATGTTCAGGCACTCGACACCGAGTCCGAAGGCCATCGCGAAGTAGATGTAGCCCTTCGACACATGTTGGCCGAATCCATCTGCGACGAGCATGGTGCCGATGAGCACAAGGAAAGTGAGCGCCAACATCTTGAGTGAACGGCGGCGCTGCACGAACGCTGAAATCGGTTCAGCCGCGACCATCATGACCGCGACACTGAGTACGACTGCGATGACCATGATGCTCACGCTTTCAGCCATGCCGACCGCTGTGATCACGGAGTCGAGCGAAAAGATGATGTCCATGATCGTGATCTGAATAATCACGGCTGTGAACGAAGCGTGCTTTGCGCCGGCATGTTGCTCATCGGTTGCAGCCACGAGATGGTGAATCTCGCGGACTGCCTTGACGATCAGGAGCGCGCCGCCGCCGATCAGGATAAGGTCCTTGGCGGAGAAGCTGAGATCGTGTCCATACGCGTTGAAGGCGAGCAGTTCTTCTTTCAGGCTCATCACCCATGTGATCGAGAGAAGAAGCAGGATGCGCATGCCCATTGCGGCGATGAGGCCGAGGCGGCGTGCGCTCTTTTGCTTAGATTCCGGCAGTCGACCGCTCAAGACTGCGATGAAGACGACATTGTCGACGCCGAGCACGATCTCGAGCATGGTCAACGTGGCGAGGGCGAGAATGTTCTCTGTCGAGAAGAGTGTGGCGATGTCCATAGTGGTCGACTGGAGTGCGGCGCGAACGGAGAAAGATCTGCGCGCAGCCGCGAGTGGGGGGAAGCGTACACTCTAGGCATGCTTTCGCGAGTCTCTCTTTCTTCACTCTGTGTACTCGTTCTTGCCGCTGCGGCACCCCTGCATGCTCAGCAAGGTCCTGCAAGCTCCGCGCGCGCGGCCGCTGTCGTCGAACCCGCAGTCGTGGAACTTGGAGCGATCGAGCCCGCGTCACTTCATCCTGCACACTTCGTGATTCGCAATCTCACCAATCAGTCGTTGACGGTGAAGGCCGCGCTCCCCAACTGCAAGTGCACCGACATCTCAGATGTTTCCGGGAAGGTCATCGCTCCGGGTGGAACGCTTGGACTTGATGCTTCACTGAAAGCACCGCGCGCGCCGGGTGAGAAGGAGGCAAAGGTCACGATCCTCTTCGAGGGTCAGGTTCCTCCAGTGACGGCAGCAATCAAGGGTGATGTGCAGTTTCCGGTGATTGCGGAGCCGCCGTACTGCGACGCGCTCAAGGAGAATGTGCGAGGCGTTGTCAAGCTGCGATCGAAAGATGGAAAGCCATTTCGCATCCTCCGATCGGGTGGAAAGGACCCCGCTTACTTGGGCTTCGACCCCAAAGCCGATGAGCCTCGCGCTGAGTACACGCTGCTGTGGGATCTTTCCGGGAAATCGTGTGAGCAAATGCCGCTCTGGTGGTTCGTGTTTACCGATCATCCGACGTGTCCGTCGATTCCTCTTCGCGTGCGCGATGAGTGCACCGGATCAAAGGCAGATGCCGCTCGGCATGCTCGATTCTGGATCGTGAAGGACCAACTCGTTGACGCCGAATTCGCATCCGTCGGCAAGGCTGCTGTCGTGACGATAGACCTTGAGCACTACAACCCGCCGATGCGCGGGCAGGTGACGAATGCGCGATTCCGCGAAGTTCAATCGGTGCGATCGCTCACGCCGTCGGTTGTCGCGACGCTTGTTTCAGCGACACCCCATGGAACGGACGGTGCGACACTCACTGTGAAACTCGAGCCGATCGCCGCTGCGGTTGGTCCGATCGAAGGCGAACTCGAAATCACGACCGCAACCGGCAGTGGGCGGGTTCCATTCACGCTGCTCGCAACGGAAAGCGCCACGAAATGAGCGCGATCGACGGGCGACGGCGCGCGTGGATGCGAAACGCTGAGGCGATCTGTGCGCTGCTTGAGGAGGCAACAGGAAGGCTTCGCGCGGGTCGTTGGCGCAAGCAATCTTGCATTGCGCTCCCGGCGACAGGTCGGTTGCTCCTGACGGGTGACCTGCACGACAACTTGCCACATTTCGAAGCGGTTTGCGATCTCGCTCGGCTCGATCGAAACCCTGATCACCATGTCGTCCTTCATGAACTCATCCATGGCGATCGATTGGTGAACGGCCTTGACATGTCCTTTCAAATGCTCGGGCGCGTGGCCGAATTAGTGCTCGCGTATCCCGATCAAGTGCATCCAGTCCTTGCCAATCATGAGCTCTCGCAGTATCGCGGGCATGGCGTAAGTAAAGGTGGCGGGGACCAAACTGCGAAGTTCAGCGCTGGCCTTGAGTGGGTCTTTGGAGATGACGCCTCTGCCGTCGAAGAGGCGCTTCACGCATTCATCGCGGCGATGCCGATTGCGGTTCGAACTGAGGGAGGACTGTTTTTCTCGCACTCGCTTCCCGGCGAAGCGCACCTCGATCACTTCGATTTCAGCGTCGTGGAGCGTGACCTCGTCGAGGCTGATTACGAAGGACCATTTGGCGCCGCGTTTCTCATGACTTGGGGCCGCGGGCACTCGATCGATTCGCTTCACCGCTTGGCGGCGGAGTGGGGAGCGAAGCTCTTCGTCATCGGGCATATGCATGTGCCGGATGGGGCGAGCGCGCCATTTCGAGACTTGGTGACCCTTGCGACCGATCACGCGCAGGGGCGCGTGCTTCCAATCGATCTTGCTGCAAGCGTCGGGAGTGCCGACGAGACGATCGAGCGCGCACTGCCGATCGCGTCGTTCCTACGAATTGAGGAGCATTGAGCGATGGCCGTGCTTCTTGCCCTCGATCTCACCCAGCGCCGAGCGTGTGTCGCGCTTGCGGATGGCGAAGAGAACTATGTCCGCGCGTTTGCCGGTCAAGCCACGCACGGCGATGACTTCCTCTTCGCTGAACTTGATGCGCTCTTGCTCGAAAGTGGTGTTGGCAAGTCCGAACTCGATGCCGTTGCTGTCGCAGTTGGCCCGGGGAGTTTCACTGGCATTCGCGTTTCCGTCGCGGCGGCGAAGGGCATCGCAACGGCTCTCGGCATCGGAGTGATTGCACTTCCATCCGCGTGGATTGAAGCGGAGGCGCTTCGGCAGAAAACAGGTCGCGCCGAAGCTCTCGTCGCGCTTGCGTGCAAGAAGGGGACTGCGTGGCTCGCGCCATGTGTCTACCGTGATGCGCGATGGAGATGCGTGCAAGATCCGCGCGTTGGCGGCGTCGACGTGCTCTCGGAAATGGCGGCGGCGATGCATGCCGATGGACACACTACTGCCGTCGGGCTCATGCACGACGAGCACATCGACGCGACTTTGCTTGAGGAAGCGAGACGGCTCGGGCTTGTATCGGAGCCACTCTGCGCCGACGGACCTGCGTTACTCGCGGTTGTGCGCGAACGGATGGCGTGTTCAGAACTCATCGATCCGATGTCACTGCTTCCGATCTATCCCAGGGAGCCAGAAGCGGTCACGATCTGGGAATCTCGGAGCCGCTAATCCTCACAGAGTGAACTGAAATCGGCGATTGGGCCTCAGAATCGCAAGTACGGGTAAAAGTCGCGCCTTTCCATGCCGAATCCACTGCGAGAGCCCACTCGTAGCACGTCGTTCCGCGCCTCACGAGGGGGAGATGAAGGTTGAGGAGGAGCGCATGGACGCGCAGCATTTTGATCATGGATTCAACCCAACAGGCGAACCCGCATCGAGCGGTTCGCAACTGAAGACCACCGTGTTGTGCGTGGGCTTTGGTGAGGGCACTCGCCTCGCGCTTGAGGGCACGCTTCCGGTGGGCGAGTTTCACATTTCTTTCGTGGAAGGTGAAGCAACAGCCCTCATGCAATTGGCGTCAACGGCGGCAGAAGTCGTGGTCGTGAGTGTTGAATTGCACGCTCGTCGCCGCGAGTCACTTGCAAGTCGCGTTCGCCGACTTTCTCCAGGCACGCATCTCGTCATCGCGGGTCCGCGCGCTCGCAGTGCAGCCCTCTTGACGGCGATGCGCGAGGGCTACCGCGATTGGATTGATCTTGAGAGCGAAGAGGCGCCACGACGATTGCGCAGCGCGATTGCAGCAGCGTGCCTCGAGCGCGAGCGAAACTCGCGCCATGCACGCTTGCAAGACTTGGCATCGTCGCGAGCATCAACAAACGAGACAGAGAAGTCCATCGTGCAAGTCACGAATCAGGATGCTGAGCCTGTGACGACGCCGCTGGATCAAGTGAAAGCAGCGGGAGAGTTCCGCGGACTGATTTCACAGGAGCTTGATCCAGAGGATCTTCTTCGAACCGCGCTTGAGTACATGTTGACGAAGACGGGCGCGACGAATGCCGCAGTCTTTCTTCCTGGATCGAAGCCATCCCAATGGGGACTTGGCGCGTATGTGAATTACGATTGCCCGCGCGCGACGGCAGAACCGCTCTTGCATCGGCTCTCGAATGAGGTCTGCGATCGTCTTGCTGCGAGTGACGACCTCTTCCGATTCTCTGACACAGCCGACTTCGTGAAGGCGCTCGGAGTGGAAGCAAGCGTCCTCGAAGAGTCTGAACTCATCGCGTTTCCCGCGCACTTTGCCGGTGAATGCATGGCCGTGTTCTACTTCTTCCGCCATAGCAGCGAGGCATTCCGCGAAGATCTCGCGACCCTCCTGGACTCACTCCGACCGGTGTTCGCCGAACAAATGCATCGCATCATTCGCATTCACCATCGAAGTACATTCACTTTCCCCGCATTGGCGGCCGACGACGACGAAGTGTGAGATTGATCGTCACGCGCGCGCACGGAGGATGACCGTCACGCCGCCTGTGACCCGCTCGCCCTTCGAAACCTCGATGGACTGAATGTTGGCGCGCGGAAAGATGAGTTCGGTGGTTGAGCCAAACTTGATCATGCCGTAGCGCTCGCCGCGCGCGAGTGCGTTGCCGCGCTTCTGAGGATTCACGATCATGCGCGCGATTTTGCCGGCAATCTGCTTCACTCCAAAGTGAACGCCGTTCGCTGTCTTGCACCGCATGAGAAGGTGTTCGTTCACTGCGGCGCTCTCTTCGATCCGTACATCGAGATACTTGCCCGGCGTGTGATCGAGGCCTTCGACAGTACACGCGCATGGCGATCGATTGATATGGACATTCAAGACGGAGAGGTAGATGCGCACGATCGTTGCCGGCAATCCGGCGGTTGCGGGGTGCGATTCCACTTCCACGATTGCGCTGACTTGTCCATCCGCAGGGCTCACGAGATCGGTCGGAATGCCCGTTGCAGGCTTGCGGAAGAGCGGATCACGGAAGAAGGAAGCCGGCGCTGTCCACGCCGCACCAGTTCCGAACGCTATCCAGAAGAGATCGAAGTAGATGGCAATGGCCACAATCGCCGCTGCGATGACTGTGATGATGAACCATTCGCGGAATCCGTATCGCGTCAGCAGCATCAAGGTCCTTGCGTGCGAAAACCGGGGGAGCCTTGCGGAGCTGATGCAAGGCGCGCGAGTTCAATCACTCGGTTGCGCGTCCGAGGAAAAACCCGAGGACGCCGAACACAGCGGTGACGCCCGCGAGTCCACCGACCCACACGAGCATGCCTTCGGCGAAGAAAGTCGCCAATTGCGAGCTGCCGCCTGTGGTCAGCGCGATGGCCGAAACCGCCACGCACACGAGCGCGATCACTGCAGCTGCCATGAGGCCGATGCCCACGCCGCTCCAACCGCCGTCGTAAATCTCCACTGCGACGGGGAAGGGTGATCCGCCCTGATTGCCGGCACCACTGAAGCTTCCGCCGCCACCAACTGGCTCGAAGATCCCGCTCGCACCTGGAGGTGGAAGATCGTTCGCGCCGTCGCTGCCGTACACGCCCTCGATGAGTTCCGCACCGAGTGCGGTTTCTTCGCTCTCGCGCGTGAGATCAAGGAGACCAGATCCGCTACCCACGGCCTCAAGTCCGAGTTCGCCGCCACCTTGGGAGCCAGACTTCCCACCGGCGAAGATGCTGATGCCGCTGTCGTCGTTGGCGAGGCTGCGCTTGCCGGCACCGCTCGCGCCCGCGCTGTCGGCGAGGCCGATCGCGGACTCTTCAAGGAGTGAACTCGATGGCTTCGATGGCGAAACATTGATCGGTGCGCCGCTTCCGGTGTCGGCGAGCCCGATGGGGGCGCCGCTGTTTCCGAGCGCGGGCTCATCGCCAGCGAGGAGGTCGATCTGCTCGACGCGGAACTTCACCTGGCCTTCATGCATGTTCTTCTGAATGAGACCCTTCTCCGACATCGAGAGCACAGTCGCCTCGGACTTTCCAAGTTTCTGTGCGGCCTCAGACAGTGTGTAGAACATCTTTGACATAGTGATCTCCAGCGGTCGGCGGCTTGCCTTCCGAGGGGGGATACGCTACCCGACACCCCAACTTGTCGCAAGGGAAGTCGGGGTATGGGATGCTGCTGCCTTGAGCTTGAAACGCACATCCTCACGGCAGAAAGACGGTGCTTCCGTCACGCTTGGAGGCCGTGAAAGGGAGCCTTGCGCTTCACTTCCGGTCGCGCGGGTTGCAAAGTTGCTTATTCCATGGTTTGCCGAGCATGCGCGTGTGTTGCCGTGGCGAAGCGACCGCACGCCTTGGGGTGCGCTCGTGAGCGAGTTCATGTTGCAGCAGACGCAACTTGGAAGGGTCGTGGAGCGCTGGCCACGATTCATGGCAAGGTTCCCGACGCCACAGCGCCTCGCGCAAGGCAGTGAGGTCACGGCACTCGCTGCTTGGGAAGGACTCGGTTACTACCGCCGTGTGCGGATGCTTCGCGCTGCTGCGATGAAGATTGTGCAAGAGCACAGCGGGTCGACGCCAACTTCTCGCGCTTCGCTGGAGTCACTGCCAGGAGTCGGTCGTTACACGGCAGGAGCGGTTGCGTCCATCGTGAGCGGGGAGCGCGAGCCGATCGTCGACGCGAATGTCGCACGCGTGTTTCTCCGCATTGGTGGCATCGCGAAGAGCGCGACCGACTCTGGAGCTCTGCGTTGGTGTTGGGATGAGGCGACGCGGTTGGCGCAATGCAGCCTCAAGCCCGGAGTGTCGAATGAAGCGTTGATGGAGTTGGGAGGAACGATCTGCACACCACGCGCGCCGAGTTGCGAAGCGTGCCCGCTTCGAAAGATGTGTCGCGCTCGCCGCGAGGGCACCGCCGACACGATTCCGTTACCGAAACGACAGTCGATTCGTTCGCGCGTCTACATGTCCGTCGTTCTGTCCCGAGATTCGCGTGGCGTTCTGCTTGAGCAGCGGGCCGCGACGGGGCTGTGGAGTTCCATGTGGCAACCTCCCACCGTCGAGAGTGCGAAGTCGATGGCGCGAGCATCGGTCGCCCGTTCACTCGGACTTGAGCGTGATGAATTGCACGCAACTTCGCGATTTGATTTTCAGACGACGCATCGCACGGTCGAGTTTCGGATCTTTGAGAGTTCGCGCCTCCCATCGAAGTTTCCCGCGCCATCCGACGGCGTAACACGAAAGTTCATCCTGTGGAAGGACGCTCAGCGAGTTGCGGTGTCGAGCCCATTGCGAGCATTGCTTTCTTCGTTGGCTCCAAGCAAGCCATCAGGACGGGTACTTCGGCGGACGCGCTGACTCAAGCATGCGTGCGGCGCGAAGCAGGAGCGCTTCGCTGAACGCGGGTCCTTGCAACTGCATGCCGATTGGAAGGAGAGCGCCGCGTTCCTCGGCGTAGCCCGCATTGAGCGAAATCCCTGGAATACCAGCGATGTTTGTGTTCACCGTATAGACATCGCAGAGGTACATCGCCCAAGGATCTGTCTTGCCGCCGATTTCGAATGCGGGCATCGGCGAAGTTGGTCCAAGAAGAACATCGCACTGCGCGAAGGCGCGATCGAACTCCTCGCGGATCCTCCGGCGCACTTGGAGCGCACGGTTGTAGTACGCGTCGTAGTAGCCAGAGCTCAACACATAGGTGCCAAGCATGATGCGGCGCTGCACCTCGGGGCCGAAGCCTTCACTTCGACTCTTTGCGTAGAGTTCTTCGAGTCCCTCTCCGGCAGAAATCTCTGCGCGTTTGCCGTAACGGATACCGTCGAAGCGCGCGAGGTTGCTTGATGCTTCCGCGGGCGCGATCACATAGTAGGTTGAGATGCCAACGTCAGTCAGTGGAAGTTCGACATCGACGATTGTCGCGCCGAGAGACTTGTACGCCGCGACCGCGTCTTCAAGCACACGCGCGACACTCGGCGCATTCGCCTCGCTTCGATACTCGCGTGGGACACCGACGCGTAAACCGCGCAGCGGTTCGTCAAGTTGCGTGAGACAGTCCGGCACTTCAAGAGGCGCCGTCGTGGAATCGAGTTGGTCGCTGCCGCAGAACGCCTCGAAGAGCTCGGCGCATCCGCGGACATCGCGTGCAAATGGTCCGATCTGATCGAGGCTCGATCCGAAGGCGACGAGGCCGTACCGCGAAACCCGCCCGTAGGTCGGCTTGAATCCAACACATCCGCACAGGCTCGCGGGTTGTCGAATGGATCCGCCGGTGTCGGAACCTAGTGCGGCATCGCAGAATCCCGCGCTTACTGCTGCGGCGCTTCCACCGGAACTTCCGCCTGGAACGCGCGTGCGATCCCATGGATTGCGCGTCGTTCCAAACGCGCTGTTCTCCGTGCTCGAGCCCATCGCGAACTCATCGAGATTGGTCTTGCCGATGAGAATGGCGCCTGCTGCGAGCAGTCGTTGAATGACCGTTGCGTCGAAAGGCGAACGGTAGTTCTCGAGGAATCGAGAGGAGCAAGTCGTGCGACCGAGCGTTGTGGCGATGTTGTCTTTGATCGCGAGGATCACGCCCGCAAGTGCGCCTGGATTCTCTCCCCGCGCAACGCATGCGTCGATGCGCGCTGCTGCCGCTCGCGCTTCGGCCGCAAACACTTGATTGAAGGCGTGGATCTCTGATTCGTGCGCTTCAATGCGCGCAAGACAGTTGGCGACGCGGGCACTCGCAGTCACTGCGCCAGTGCGAACTTGCGCAGCGATCGCGCGGAGCCCAACGCAGTCGTGTGGTTTGGGATTCACGCGCCGCCCTCGTCGAGGACCTTGGGGACCGCTAAGAATCGATCGACTTTCGCAGGCGCGTTGAGCAGCACCATTTCGATCGGCAAAGTCGCGCCAGATTCATCTGCGTCGAGGCGATTTGATATGGCGAGAGGGTGCGCCATCGGTTCAACACCCGCGACATCGACGGTCGAAAGTTTCGCGATGTGCCCGAGGATCGAGGAGAGTGAGGAACGCAGCGATTCGATCGCAGCGTCATCTGGCGCAAGTCGCGACAACTTGGCGATGTGCCGGACATCTTTGATGGAGAGGTCTTGTTCACTCATGGCAATGCAGACTGGTGTGGCGGGCGAGCGACGAAGGTATCGAAGATATCAAAAGTCTGCGTGCAGAGGAGTGCTCCTTGCGCGGGGAAACGCGCGTTCGATCGATCGATGATCGGGTTGGCTTGAGTACACTTGCGACCATGAAGATTGCGAAGGACAAGGTTGTCGCTGGCGTCGACCTCGGAGGCACCAATATCTCGGTCGGGATCCTCGACAGCGAGGGGAACATCGTCGGTCGATGCAAACGGAAGACGAAGGCGAGCGAGGGACGGGACGTCGTGATCAAGCGAATCGTCGAAGCGGTGTGGCGCGCGATGGACGACGCGAAGCGCGAAGCATCCGCACTTGTGGGTGTTGGCATCGGCGCTCCAAGCGCGGTCGATGTGTCTGAGGGAGTCGTGATCAAGGCTGGCAACCTTAGTTGGGAAAATGTGCCGCTGCGCGAGATTTTGGAGAAGGAGTTTCGACTGCCGGTCGCGCTTGACAATGATGTGAATGTCGCGGTGTGGGGGGAAGCGCAACTTGGCGCGGCGCGCGGAAAGAAAAATGTGCTCGCGGTGTGGGTTGGCACGGGCGTTGGCGGTGGCTTGATGCTCGGCGGAAAGCTCTGGCGTGGACCGTTTCACACAGCAGGTGAGGTCGGTCATGTCGTGCTCTTTCCGGGTGGACAGCCTGGCTTCATGACGGTCGAGGACATCTGCTCTCGCACCGGTGTCGTGAACGCTCTGCGTCGACTGCTACCGATGTATCCCGACTCTGTGCTGCACACGTTGCTCCGTGAGCGCCTCGCGGATGGCAAGGGCGATGATGAAGGGTCGATCAGCAGCGCGATGATCGCCAAGGCGTATGAACGCGACGACGAACTCACCTTGAAGGTCGTGAATCAGAGTGCAGAGCTGCTCGGACTTGCGATCGCCAACATCGTCACGGTGCTCGCGATCGATACGGTCATCATCGGCGGCGGACTTGCGGAGGCCCTTGGGAAACCGTATCTCACGCGAGTGCGAAAGCAATTCGAGCGCGTTGTGTTTCCGAGCGTCTGCCGTGCGTGTGAGGTTCGTGGAAGTGACTTGAACGATCTCGCAGGCGTTCTTGGCGCAGGCATGTTGATCGCTGCGAGTTGAGGTGCACGGATGCAGTCGCAATCTCTTGCTCATATCCTCTCCGCCCTCGAATCGCTCGCTCCACTTTCGCTTGCCCAACCGTGGGACAAAGTCGGGCTTCATGTGGCGGGTGACGGCCGACCAATTCGCCGCATCTGCCTCGCGATTGATCTCTTACCCGAAGTCCTTGAGGACGCGGCGAAGGGTGGCGCGGATCTCTGCGTGTCGTATCACCCATTGTTGTTCAAGCCGATGGAGCGACTCGACGGGTCGACATGGCAGTCACGCGTCGCGATGGCGGCCGTGCGCAATGGGATCGCTGTCTACTCGCCCCACACGGCGCTTGATGGCGTGCGTGATGGTGTGAACGATTGGCTCATCGCTGGCTTGGGTGCGGGCACGGTCGCGCCGTTGCAGCACGCAGCGGGGGTCGAACAGACGCAGGAGTATCGTGTGGTCGTATTCGTGCCAGTCGATGCAGTTGATCGGGTGCGCGAAGCGATGTCCGCGAGCGGGGCGGGTCATGTCGGTGACTACAGTGAGTGTTCGTTTGGAGCGATGGGAGTTGGGACATTTCTTCCAGGCGCATCGACAAACCCAGCGATCGGTGCGCGAGGAAAACTTGAGCGCGTATCAGAAGTGCGGCTCGAGATGCCATGCGCCCGCGGCGCACTCGCGCCAGTGCTCGCAGCTCTCCGAATTGCACATCCCTACGAGGAACCGCTCTTCGATGTCACGCGAATGGAGGCACGAGTTGATGCGACTCAAGGCGTAGGTCGCGTGATGGACCTCGCGTCGACGGCGAGCGGCGCAGAGCTTGCTGCGCGCGCGAAGGCGTACCTTCGGGTTGCTTCAATTCAGCGCAGTTCGCGAATAGGTCAATCCGACACCGAGCATCGGCGCGTCGCAGTGTGCGCCGGGAGTGGCGGCTCAATGCTCGATGCAGTCGTGAGCTCGGGCGCGACACTTTTCCTGACGGGAGAAATGTCACATCATGAAGTCATCGCCGCGCGGGAACGCGGCGTGGAAGTTCTGCTCGCGGGTCACACCAATACCGAGCGCGGATATCTCCCGCGGTATGCCGACCGGCTCCGGGCCGCAGGCGCGGGACGGGGGATTTCGCTTGAAGTCTTCGTTTCTGCGGCTGACCAAGAAGTCCTCCATTCCGTGTGAACCGCTCGTTTCAGTGGTGCGTAAAGATTTCGTGGACTTTTGGCGAGAAAGCCAAGGTTCCCCTTGAAAGGGGTTGCGGTGTGACGGACTATCCCCATAGGCAAGCTAGGGTTTGTCTCACGACTCTTCCTTTGTCAGACAACATACGAGCCAGATCGCCAATGGCAGCGAGGACCCGCATGGACGCAGGTACAAGTGGTAGCGCGAGTGTCGAATCCGTTCTCGGCACCGGTGGGGAAACCAATGGTTCCCTCGAAACGGCAACGCCGCACACCTTGAGCGCAGAAAGCGCGGAACAGACACCATCAGGGGTTCGAAAACATTTCGTGCTCGACACGAATGTGTTGTTGCACAACCCGAACTCGATCTTCAAGTTTGCGGAGCATGAAGTGGTGATTCCGCTCACGGTCATCGAGGAGCTCGACACTTTCAAGAAGAACAACGATGAAACTGGGCGCAACGCTCGGCAGACCATTCGCGCGCTCGACCGACTTCGCGAGCAAGGCGCGTTGTTTTCCGGTGTGCGTTGGAATGAGCAGGGCGGGTCGATTCGCATCGATCGAAGCGACACGTTCAAGTCGCCAAGTTTTACGCTTGACCTCGCGATCAACGACAATCGAATTCTCTCGATCGCGGCTGCGCTGCACGCGAGTGGCAAGCGGACGATTTTCATCTCGAAGGACATCGCCGCGCGTGTGAAGTGTGACGCGCTTGGCATTCCGGCGGAAGATTTCGAAGCCGATCGAGTCTCCGCGGACTACCTGCACTCTGGGTACCTCACGGTTCGCGTGCCGGGCGATTTGATCGACGAGCTGTACGACGAACGACAGCTCCTCGTGACGCGATTCGAAGCATTCGAGGGAACGACACCCGACGGTCTGCATCGATTGAAGGTCGAACCAACTGCGAATCAGTTCCTCTTGCTCATCGACGAACTAGACGAGAGCCACACTGGACTTGGTCGCATGCTCGCCGATACGGGTCATGTGATCCCTGTCACCGGACCGCGCAAGCCGATCTACGGGATCATGGCGCGCAATGTGCAACAGACGATGGCGATGGAGTTGCTGCTCGATGACGAAGTGAAAATCGTCACACTCACCGGACCTGCGGGAACCGGCAAGACGCTCATCGCGCTCGCGAGTGGCTTGCACAAGACGCTGCGCGAGGAGCGCTTCGACAAGATGCTCACGGCGCGCCCGATCATGCCGCTCGGCCGTGACATTGGATACCTCCCCGGCGACAAGGACGAGAAGTTGTCGATGTGGATGCAGCCGATTTTCGACAACATCTCATACCTGCTGTCCACGCGAGGAGCACATGTCTCAGAAGTCGAGAGCCGCACGACGGAGCAGCGGCTTGATCAACTCATGGCGAGTGGGAAGATCATCCTTGAGCCACTCACCTACATTCGCGGTCGTTCGATTCCGCACCAATTCATGATTGTTGATGAAGCGCAGAATCTCTCGCCGCATGAGGTCAAGACGATCGTGTCGCGCGTGGGCGAGGGCACCAAGATCGTGCTCTGCGGAGATGTCTGCCAGATTGACAACCCATATCTCGATGGGCTGTCGAACGGGCTCAGCCATTGCATCGAGCGCATGAAGGGCCAGCGTGTCGCGGGGCATGTTTCGCTGTCGAAGACCGAGCGATCGAACCTTGCGAGCCTTGCTGCGGAAGTCTTGTAGCCGCGCGCGAGAATTGTTTTTCAAAGTTGCCTATCATCCGTGCCGCACGCTCGTTGGACGAGCGTGCGGCAGTTGCTTTCACCGCAGTTTCGTTGGCACGAAGCTCGTCAAGAGTTTGCTAGGAAGAGGAATTCCATGTCGATCTTGCAATCCACCAACCCTGTCCTCTCTGACTCGTCACTCAATCGCGTCTTTGGCGCGCAAGAGATGCGCGGAGCCGCTCGAACGACGACGGTCTCCATCGCTGGTGTGATGGCGAAGACTGGTTTCTGCACACTCCTCGCGCTCGCCACGGGTGCGGTTGGGTACTCAGTCACGGCAGCCAATCCTGGATCGCTGATGATGGTCAACATCATCGCGTTGGTGATCACGCTGGTGATTTACTTCGCGATCATGGCAAAGCCTGCCTTCGCGATGATTGGCACGCCGATCTACTCGATGACGCAGGGATTCGTGATGGGCGGGCTCGCCTACCTTCTCGACTCGGTGTTGAAAGCACAGGGCATCGAGGTTGGCGGAGGCGTTGCGATTCAAGCATTCATCGTGACTGGCGCATCGATGGCCGCGATGCTTTCGCTGCACACCTTCAACATCATTCGTGCAGGTCCGCGGTTCACTTCGATTCTCGGCGTTGTGACGCTCGGCATCGCGCTCACCTACCTCGCCTCGTTCATCATGAGCTTCTTCGGCGCGAGCATTCCATTCCTTTCGCTCGGAAGCGCGATGGAGGGTGGATCCGCAGCATGGATCGGACTTGGCATCAACGCGCTTGTGCTTGTCGTCGCTGCACTATGGCTTCTCGTCGATCTGCAGCAAGTAGAACAAGCTGCGCAGAGCGGGGCGCCCAAGGCGATGGAGTGGCTGCTCACATTCGGATTGATTGTCACCCTCGCGTGGGTTTTTCTTGAGGCGCTCAAACTCGTCTTCCGCATCGCGCTGATGTTTGGCAATCGCGATTAGGAGCGGATCCCTTGAGCGCGTCGCTTGAGCGCTCGTGTCAGGTTTCTTGCTGCTGCAAAGCCAGCAGCAAAAACGCTGCACTCGCTTTGGACTCCGCCCGCGCGAATGAATCGCGACGGTCGGAGATCGGGCTCAGTCCGTCAAACAGCGCTGGAATTGCGCCGATCGCGATTCACTCGCGGCGGCGCAGTCGAAAGCGAGCGAGGAATCTGCGGCTTGGCGCAGATTCCAAGTCGCGAGCGCTCAAACCTCGCGCTGAGGCAAGAGCAAGAACTAGACTGAGATATCCCCGGTGCGATTCAGCGCGAGTTCCGCGAGTGTGCCGGATGGTTTTCCCGTGAGTCGTGCGTGTTTGAGGATGTACTTCAGGAGCGCGGTCATCACCGTGGCATGACTCCAAGTGAGCGGGCTCACCGAGATCGCAGCGCCTGAGTAGGGATCGAATTGTTCTGCGAGGACACCGGATCGGAACGCGCGATCCGCGGTCCAGTGGAAGTATGGCAACGCCTCTTCAAGTTGCGCGAGCGTTTCGGCACGCTCGATGAGCCACTCTGCGTGCCATAGTGTGCAGATGACCCATGGATTTCCGGGAACTTCCTGGAGTTTCACATGCTCGACTTGGTGGTAGTAGTCGTGCTCGTATCGCGCGAGTCCGCCAATCGGCGTTTGGACCCAGAGTCGATCGCGAACTTGCGTCATCTGGCTCACAACGCGCGGATCGTTGGGCGCAAGCGCGCCGAACGCGAAGAGACTGAACGCGCTCGCGTCGAGCGTCATATCGAGTCGGTAGGTTCCATCTTGTAGAGGCGTGGCCATGCGAGCGAAGCGTTGCCGCTCCGGCTCCCACATGTGTCGAATCATCGCGCCCCGCATGCGGTCCGCGCCCTCGTTGTACTCCGCCGCTCGATCGAACGCCCCCATATCTTGAGAAAACGCCGCTGCGGCCTTGAGTGCACCGATAGTTGTCGCGACGGTGAAGAGATGCACGCCGCGGCGCTCCTCCCACAAGTCCCAACTTGGCAGCGGCAATCCATTGTGATCGCGATACTTCATCAGCCAGTTCGCCGGCTCAACGACGAGGGTGTTGTAGGAACTCTTGATGAACTCGGTGTCGCGGAAGATCTGGAAGTGCTTGCGAAGCGACCACACGACGAGCGCAGTTTCGTCCTGCTGAATCGGGAGGACACGCGTGCCATCGATGATCGACGGGTGCCAACTCGAGGCGAGTGAACCTGATGGGTTGTACTTATGGAGGAAGTAGCCATCTTTCGTGATGGTCTTCTCGCAGAAGCGGAAGAAGTTCCGGCTGAGTTCGCCGTGGCCCGCAAGGTCGAGCGCGTGTGCGACTAGCGCGCCATCGCGCGGCCAACTATACGAATAGGTATCGCCCGCGAAGTGCGTGATGTCGTAATCGTTGGCCGCGATGATTGCGCCACCGTTGTCGATCTGCGTGCGGAGAATGATCTCGCTTCGCACGAAGAGATCCCGCAGGCGTTCCGGGAGCGGTGAAAAGTCAATTGGTTCTTTGAGCGCCCAGAGTCTCCAGTACGCCTCGCTGCGATCCATCATGCGCTGCGGAGTCTTTGCACGCACCTTCTCGTTGAGCTCTTGCACCTCGTCGTAGTGCTTGCCTGCGGCAAGCCAATAGAACACGCTTCCAGAACCCCAGCCCGCGAGGGCAAGCGAGAGCCCGATGGTCGAGTCCACCGATCCCTGCGCAATCGGATGCCGCGAAAGCAATCCGTCTTCCGCATCTCGCCAAGTGCCTTCCGCATCACCGATGCGTTTCGCGCCGGTTGCCCACCAGTCAATGCCGAATTTCTGTGCGCTTGACCCATTGAGTAGAAAGTAGGTCGCTTCCTTGTAGTGCACGAGCCCGCCGCTCTGCGGATCAAAGTGCACTGTGTCGCCGACGGGTGATTCATTCACACTGATGTCGTGGTGCAGAAAGATACGGACATCGCGCGGACGACCGAAGAGATCGGTGACGACGATCTTCCGCAGGAACACAGGGCTCCAGTAGTCGACGACATCATTGCAGAGCAGCTCAAGTCCAAGTCGCTCGTGTCGCAATCGAACCTCGGTCACCATCGTGTCGGGCTTGTAGCGAAGATCGCGCGTCCAACCGTCGCTGTCGATCCACGCAAACTGTCCGTCCGCCCACACTCCGAACCGCTGCAAGTGTCCGCAGGTGTGATTCGGCATGCCGACATGCGGCCAGTAGAGATCGCGAATGCGATACAGATCGTCAAACGCGACGAGCATCTCGCCATTGCCAACGGGAATGTTGCGGGGCATTGCTCTAAAGGCCTCCTGCCAAGTGAATGAGCGGAGTGATCATCAGTGATCACTCATCGGGGACGGGGGGAGATTACAGGCGGCGCGGGAACGCGTGTCGCGTGGGCCTTGCGCTTACCCGCCAAGTGCAGCGACGCGCTCGGCCCGATCGCCAACATCCGTGATTCGCACGCCGAAGTTCTCGCCGACCTTGACCGCCTTGCCTTGACCGATGGGATGATTGTTCACGAGCACATCGAGTTCCTGATCAACATGCTTCGGGAGTTCGATGATGGAGCCTGGCGCGAGCGCGGTCACTTCTGCGAGCGTCATTTGTCGTTCGGCGATTTGCACGATCAACGGCACTTCAAGCCGGAGCACACAGGAAAGATCGTTCGCCATAGGGAGGTCTATCGTCTGAAATCGAACAGAAGGTTCATACGCAGCGTCGGCAGGTTGCGAATACGCGCGCGAAGCGGCAAGGATTGCAGCGTTCCCCCTGAAAAGGCTCGCTGTGTGGCCTCCCTTTCAGGGTGTTCAGCCCTCAAATCGAGCGAAACAGAGGCTGACATTGTGGCCGCCGAAGCCGAAAGTGTTGTTCAGCGCGATGCGCGTGGGGCGCTCCTGCGCCGTCTTGGCCGCGAAATTGAGATCGAAGCCTTCGTCCGGGTGGTCAAGATTGATGGTTGGAGGCGCTACGCCTTCTACAACAGCCATGATCGACGCGATGCTCTCGATGCCGCCAGCTGCGCCAAGCCCGTGTCCGGTCATGGATTTCGTGCTGCTCATGCAAAGTTTGTACGCATGGTCGCCGAAGAGCCGCTTGACGGAGGCAACTTCTGCAGCATCACCGAGCGGGGTTGAGGTGCCGTGCGCATTGATGTAGTCCACATCCGTCGTGTTCAACTGGGCGTCACGAAGCGCAAACTTCATCGCCATGAACGCGCCTGAGCCCTGTTCATCCGGCGCAGCGATGTGATACGCATCCCCACAAACGCCGTATCCGACTACTTCCGCGTAGATCCGCGCACCACGCGCGTTCGCGTGTTCAAGGTCTTCGAGAACCAAGACCGCCGCGCCTTCCGCGAGCACGAAGCCATCTCGATCCTTGTCGAAGGGCCGCGATGCGAGCTTCGGTTCGTCGTTGCGCGTCGAGAGTGCCTTCATTGCAGCGAAAGTACCGATGCAAAGCTGACCGACGGCGGCTTCGCTCCCACCTGCCAAAATCAGATCTGCATCGCCGCGCTGAATCGCGTGATACGCCGCACCGATCGCGTGCCCGCTTGAAGCGCACGCAGTCGCGGTGGCGGCATTTGGTCCGCGGAGGTTGAATCGAATCGAAACCTGACCTGCACCTGCGTTCACCATCAGCCGCGGCACGGTGAATGGGCTGACGCGCCGCACGCCGCCTTGCAAGAGTTTCCCGTGAGACTCTTCTGTCGAGAGGATTCCGCCGACGCCCGATCCGATCATCACGCCGTGGCGGTATGGGTCGCCTGTTCCAAAGTCGAAGCCGCAATCGCGAACCGCTTCATCCGACGCGGCAATCGCCATCATCGCGAAACGATCCATGCGCTTCTGTTCTTTGAAATCAATGAGTGGCGCCGGATCCCAGTCCTTCAATTGCCCCGCAAATCGAACCGGCCAGTCGGAAGGCATCGAGAATGCAGTGATCGTGTCGACGCCATTCGCGCCCTCCTTCATCGCCTCCCAAGTCTTCGGGGCAGTGAGCGCGAGGTCCGTCAGTGCACCCATGCCTGTAACGACGACTCGCCGAAGCGTGATGGTTCGCGGGGACCTGTTCATAGACTCAAACTTTGCCTAGTCTCAAACTTCAGCCTGCTTTGCTGGGATGTACTCTCGGATGAGCACGATCGCATCGCTGATGGTTTGCACGCTCGCAGCGGTCTCGTCTGGGATCGAAACATCAAACGCGTCTTCGAACGCCATCATCAGTTCGGTCTTGTCGAGGCTGTCGCCGAGCTTGTCGAACTCGCTTTCGCGGGTCACCTCGGAGCGTGGAACACCAAGCTGGTCAGCGACCAACTGAAGAACCTTGGCTTCGATCTCCGTTTCGGTCACAGAGGACCCCTGTTGCGCGGGCGCGGTAAAGGGTGGCACGCAGGATGCGTTTCGTTAGTTGCCGGTCTTGGCATGCATCGCCGACTTGATGAAGTCGATCGCTTGCCCAACCGTATGAATTTTCTCGGCCTGCTCTTCTGGGATCTTGGTTTCGAATTCTTCTTCGAACGCCATAAGCAGCTCGACAATATCGAGGCTGTCGGCGTCGAGGTCGTTGGTGAAACTCGATTCCTTCGAGATGAGCTCAGCATCCTTGTTCAGGTTCTGGGCAACGAGTTCAATCACCTTTTTCTCAATCTCAGCGTCAGTCACGGAAAGCTCCTCTGAATTTGGGCAACGCACCGCGTCGCCGGGGGAGAAATGATAGTGGAAAGGGGGTTAATCGGGGTGTTTCAGTTACCAGGACACGCAGCGTAACCGAGGCGCTCTCGCGCGTTCAGCAAGAAAGACCTCCGTCGACAACAATGACCTGTCCGGTCAGATAACCCGCGCTGTCGCTTGCGAGGAAGGCGACCGTCGCAGCGATGTCATCGGGCTTCCCAAGCCGTCGAAGCGGGATGGATGGAAGGATCTGCTCTTTGATCTTTTCGCCGAGCGCTTCGGTCATATCTGTCTCAATGAAGCCGGGTGCAACGACATTGCAGGTGATGGACTTGGCGCCCATCTCTTTCGCGAGGGTCTTGCTGAGCCCGGCAAGCGCCGCCTTTGCAGCAGCGTAGTTCGCTTGGCCGGCGTTCCCGGTGATCCCAGAGATGCTGCCGATGTTGATGATGCGCCCAAACCTTGCTCGCATCATGGGGCGGAGCGCTGCGCGACAGCCAACGAAGACGCTCTTCAAGTTCACATTGATGACAGCGTCGAAGTCCTCATCGCTCATCCGCATCGCAAGGCCATCCTTGGTAATGCCAGCGTTGTTCACAAGAATGTCGAGTCGACCGTGCTTCTCAGAGATCTGCTCGACGAGGGCGGCGTACGCGGTGCAATCCGCGAGGTCGCACGCATGGCATTCGGCGGAGCCGCCGCTCGCCGTGATTTCTGCGGCAACTGTTTCAAGCCCACCTTGAGAGCGGGCGACGAGGACGACATGGTTGCCGTCTTGGGCAAGTTTGAGGGCGATCGCGCGGCCGATGCCTCGGCTCGCTCCGGTCACGATAGCTACGCGCTGGTTAATGGGAATCCCTTTGAAGTTGAGTCACCGCGAGGGCGAAGGTGCAATCGACAAGACCGAGGAAATGTACAGGATTGGCGTTGGTCGCTCAGACGCGGTTGATGAAAAACGAGCCCGCGAAGGCGGGCTCGTTGGAGTACAGACTTGTTCACGAACCGTCGCCGCAGCGACAACTCGCTCGATCACTTGGTTCCGAAACCCGGTGGTCGCGGTGCGCCGATTGGCGCTCCAGGAGTGCGCTTTCCGGGCATTCCACCAGGAACGCCTGGCGCAGCTTCCGGTGCCGACGAACTCTCAGCGGTTGCTTCCTGCGTGAGATCTTGCGACGGCGCCTCGATGACTTCATCTGGCTTCTGCGCGAGTGCTTGCTCGTCGGAGAGCAGCTTGTACCACGCGGTGATCCAATCAGAGCCGCTCAACTTGTCGAGCACTTTGATCGGTGTTGCGACGGAATCGAACTCGGCTGACGAGTCACCGACGGTATAGACCCAAAGTTGCGGCTGGAAGTTTTCGCCGATCGTAAAGACGGCGAGCGTGCAGAAGTCGGTCTCATGCGCGCCGCATCGAACATCACACTTCGAGATGGACTTCGCGAGTTCTTCGAAAGCGTTTGTTGAGGCGAGTTGCTCGAGCTGATACTGATCAGGCGGCGAGAGCATCGGCGTCAATGCGCTCACATTGCCACGAACAATCGCGTCGAAGAACTGCAGCACAGCGATGCGTTGTGGATCGGTATCCGGTGCGCGGTCCTCAGCAAGCGACACGCGTGGATCGATGTTGTAGCGCGCCATCAACTCCGAGATCGGAGTTAACGCTGGTGGAGGTGGCGGCGGAGGAGCAACCGCGATGGGTGGTGGTGGAGGCGGCGGAGGATCACTGCAGCCACCAATCGATGCAACGACGAGCGTCGCGATCGAAGCGGTCATCAGCACGGAGCGCCGCAACGAACGCGAGACTGCGCCTTGCTTGTAGAGATTGTTATGCGGGTTGATCATGACTTAGTACCTCGGTCGCGCGATCAATGCGCTTCATGAGTCCCCTCAGCACGGTGCCAGGGGCGAGTTCGTGGAAAACCGTACCTTCGCGAAGGTTTCGCGAGTTGAGGGACGCGATGAGATTCGCGCAACTCTGACTCCATCGTACAGGGGAAACAAGCTGTTCCACGAGTCTCTTGCGAATGAGATCAAGATCGGCAGAATTGTGCGGTTGAGCCGTCACATTGGACCAAACTTCTCCCTTCAGGGGCGAGAACTGCGTCTTGGCCAACGCTGTCTCCATCCCTGCTGCCGCGGGCTGCATGAGGGGACTGTGAAACGCTCCCGCGACCGTCAAGACCGCGGCTCGAAGTCCCTTCTCCGACGCGATCGAATTCGCTCTCGCGCACGCTGATGCGTGGCCGCTCAGAACGATCTGCCCGGGCGCGTTGTAGTTCGCAGGGACGAGCACTTCTCCCTGGCTCGCTTCATCGCATACCGCTTGTGCGCTTGCCTCATCAGCGCCGATGAGCGCAATCATTCCCCCCTTCGACGCTTCTGCCGCCGCCTGCATCAAGCGGCCGCGCTCAATCACCAGTCGCAGCCCATCCTCAAAGCTGAAGGCACCGGCGAGGTGCAACGCGGTGTACTCGCCGAGGGAAAGACCCGAGATCGCGAGCATCGATCCGAAGGCGTCGTTGCCCAAGGCTCGTGCGCAGGCGATACCGGCGGTGTAGAGCGCGGGCTGACTGACATCGGTGCGATGCAATAGCTCTGCTGGCCCGTTCCAGGCGATTGTAGAAAGCGATGTCGCATGTCCGCTTTGCTCGAAGATTGCGTCAGCGGTTTCGAATGTCGAGCGCGCGTGCGCGTTTGACTCGCACCACCACTTCGCCATGCCGATGACTTGCGCGCCTTGACCGGGACAGAGGACAACGGTTTGCATAAGCGTCGAACTTTAACTCCGAGCGGACAATCCCGCGCGCTTAAGGCATGCGCCACACGGACGATGCCCAAGTCAAGCCGCCGCCGAAGGCGACGAGCACGAACGGTTTTCCTGGCGTGATTTTCCCTGCGCGCCAGAGTTGGTCGAGGCAGAGCGGCACGCTTCCCGCGCTGGAATTGCCAAACTTGTCGATGTTCACATAGACCTGTGACGGATCGAGGCCAAGCTTCTCGCGCGCCGCATCGATGATCCGAATGTTGGACTGGTGACACACGAACTGACTGACTTGATCAGGCGAGAGATTCGTCTTGAGCAGTGCGTCTTCGATCACTTCGCGGAACTTGGTGACCGCAAACTTGAAGACCTCTTTGCCGTTCATGCGCAGGCAGCCGAGTCGCGTCTTGTTCTCGATGTCTGCCGCCGGGATGTCGCGCGCTTGGCGCGGGATGTAGAGCGAGCCCCATCCCGTTCCGTCCGCGCCCATGTGTTGATAGAGGCATCCGATCGCAGGATTGTCATCGGCGCGAAGAATCACAGCGCCTGCGGCGTCACCAAACAGAATGGAACATGTGCGATCGGAGTAGTCGATGATGCTTGTCATCGCATCCACGCCGACTACTGCGACGGTTCGCGCGCGACCGCAGCGAACAATGGAATCCGCGAGATTGATCGCGTAGACAAATCCCGAGCAAGCGGCGCCCACATCAAACGCCGCCGCGCCAGCCGCACCCACATCCGACGCGATCCGCGCCGAAGTGGAAGGGCAGGTCATGTCTGCGGTCACTGTCGCGCAGATGACGAGATCAAGCTCCTTCGCAGGCACCTGTGCAGCATCGAGCGCATTTTGCAGCGCCGCGCGCGCGAGGGTGAGCCCGCTGGCTTTGTCAAGGTCAAGCACCCGTCGTTCACGAATGCCTGTGCGCTGCGTGATCCACTCATCGCTCGTGTCAAGCATCTTTTCGAAATCAGCGTTCGTGAGTCGGCGCTCGGGCACGCTCGAACCCGTGCCGAGAATGCGCACGCCACACAGAGAGCTGGCGTTCATGAGGCGGCAGGTTCCTGAATCGATTCGAGCCGTTGATTGATGATCTCATTGAGACCACTTGCGGCGTACTGACGCGCGCGATGCACGGCGTTCATGATTGTGCGCGCGATGCTTGAGCCGTGGGCGATGAGGCAGCATCCATTCACACCTAAGAGTGGCGCACCGCCGTACTCGTGGTAGTCGTGCTTGGAGTAAATGCTTTTCACGACGGGCTCGAATCGCACCGCGAGTTCAGGATCGATTTCGAGCACCTCTCGGGCGATGGCTTTGAAGATGCCGGCGCTCAAGCCCTCGGCGAGTTTGAGCATGACATTGCCAACAACACCGTCCGTCACGACGACGTCTGCTTCGCCATCAAACACGCCGCGGCCTTCGACGAATCCAATGAAGTTGAGATTGTCGGATTTGCGGAGGAGCTCGCGAGCGAGCTTCATGCCGTCCGTACCTTTCGCTTCTTCGCCGCCAACATTCATGATTGCGACGCGTGGATTCCCGATGCCGAGAATGCCGCGCGCGTATGCGTCGCCCATCACGCCGTATTGCGCGAGATGCACAGGCTTCGGATCAATGTTGGCACCGACATCGATGAGGACAATCGGGCCAGCGAATGTCGGGACGACAACGGCAATGCCAGGTCGAACGACATTCGGGAGTCGCCGCATGTACAGCTGACTTGCTGCGACGCACGCGCCGGTGTTGCCCGCGCTGATCCAGGCATCTAAGCGCTGCTCGTGCCGCGGACCTGCCATCTTTGCCGCGCGATTGATGGAGCTATCAGGCTTTGATCGGACTGCCTCGACCGGTGATTCATCCATCCCGATGACTTCGGAGCAGTGCACAATCTCGATGCGAGGGTCTTGAATCCGACGCTCTCGCATCGCATCCCGAATGATTGGTTCGTCACCCAAGAGGACGAGTGCATCACCAGGTTCCAACTTCGCGAGTGATGCGAAGCTGCCCTTCAGGATCTCGTCTGGGGCGTTGTCGCCGCCCATCACATCGACACCAATCCTCATATCGATCGAGACCTCGGGTGCTAGTGGGTAGGAGCCATCAGGGAAACACAACGCAACGCGCGGACTGTATCCGCTCGCGAATCATGCGGGTGCGCGTGCGGAACTCGCTGCTGATTAGGCTTCAGGGCTCTTGCCAGTCTTCACTTGCAGACCGGGGCGAACATATCCGCATCCAGAGCATGCGCAGTGTGGGCGCTTCGCGGTGCCGCAGTTTGGGCAGAGCACGGTGTGCGTCTTCTTGATGGCGTGGTGAGCGCGACCGCGGCGAGTTCGTCCTGGTGATTTCCTAAATGCTGGAAGCATGGCTGTCTAGACCTTTCAGTCGAAGTCACCCCGCGAGTGGGGTTGACCTTTACAATCGGGACTCGCCGCTGTGGAAGCAGTCAGCAGATGCCAAGGCAATTCGAGGTCCTGTGCTCGAAACGACTTGTGCTCCGACCGCCAAACGAGTGCCGTTGGGCGAGCGGTGCGAAGAGCGGCTAGTCTAGGAAAAACCTCCGCCATGTCAAGCCATGTAGGCTCAAGCCGAGGAGAACGCGTCGACCGAACGCGCGTTTGGAGCCCGATCGAGTCCATCTGAGCGAAATCATGCCGAGTCCCGTTTCGAGTCACGCGCCAAGTTCCGCACGAGTCACGCTCTATACCGATGGCGCTTGCTCAGGGAATCCTGGTCCCGGCGGCTGGGCTTGGATCCTCGAACGGGGGTCGGAATCAACATCCGGCTCAGGATTTGAAGCGCAGACGACGAACAATCGAATGGAACTGTTTGCGGCGGTCGCTGGGTTGCGATCGCTTATTGGACCTCATTCAGTCGAGGTAGTCAGCGATAGCCAGTACCTCGTCAATGGCCTGAACGAGTGGCTCGATGGGTGGAAAAAGCGAGGTTGGAAGCGGAAGCAGGGGGCTCTTCTCAATGTCGACCTTTGGCGAGAACTCGATGCGCTGCGCGCGGTGCATTCGATTCGCTGCCGGTGGATCCGCGGGCACGCCGAACACCCGCAGAACACGCAGTGCGACCTTATGGCGGTCGCGGCAATCCAAGCCGGCGCGTGCTGATCGGAATAGGGTCGCTTTCACTTCTTTGGAAGTTGATGCATACAACCCTTTGCAAGCGTTCGAAGTTCCCGCTATCCTTCTCGATCCCCCGCAGGTTTTACCGCTATGCCGACGATCAACCAGCTAGTCCGCTCACCACGCGTTCACCAACCTTCCAAGTCGAAGGTCAGGGATCTCAAGGCCTGTCCACAGCGTCGTGGCGTTTGCCTCCAAGTTCGTACCGTCACACCCAAGAAGCCAAACTCTGCGCTTCGCAAGGTTTGCCGCGTTCGATTGACGAATGGCAACGAAGTGACTGCGTACATCGGCGGCGAAGGTCACAACCTTCAAGAGCACTCGATCGTGCTCGTCCGCGGTGGCCGCGTGCGAGATCTTCCCGGCGTTCGGTACCACGTGGTGCGTGGTGCGCTTGACTGCCTCGGCGTCGATGGCCGCAAGAAGGGTCGTTCGCTTTACGGCGTCAAGAAGAAGGCCGCAGCCGCAAAGAAGAAGTAAGTAGGAATCGTCAAAAATCTTTTGTTTGAAGTCGTTTCGGATGGTCCGAGCGACAGCGAGTAATCGCAGGCGTCAGTTCGGGAGAGCCCATACTCCAGCCTGCGGTGAACAGGGTTGCGAAAGCAGCCGTAGCAAAAAGGAGTCAGCAATGCCCCGTCGATACACCGCGTCTGAGTCGCAACTGAAGCCCGATCCTCGTTTTCAAGATCGCGTGCTTTCCAAGTTCATCAACTGCCTCATGGAAGGCGGCGAGAAGGCGACGGCGCAGCGCGTTATGTATGCCGCGCTTGACGCGATTCAAGCGAAACTCGAGAAGGAGAAGCCAGAGAATCTCCCTCGTTCGAGCATCGAACTGTTCCATCAGGCGCTCGACAATGTGCGCCCTGCCGTCGAAGTGCGCAGCAAGCGCGTTGGTGGCGCGAACTATCAGGTTCCCATGCAGTTGAACAAGCGTCGACAGCAGTCGCTCGCATTCCGCTGGCTCCTTGAAGCCGCGCGCGGTGAGCGCGGTCGACCCATGCACATGCGCCTTGCGAAGGAACTTTGGGATGCAGCCAAGCATGAAGGCAAGGCTGTGACGACGAAGGACAACACGCACCGCATGGCGGATGCGAACAAGGCCTTCGCGCACTTTGCATGGTGACCGAGAAGCGATTTCAAGCTTGTAATCGCACATTCGAGCCAGATTGAACCGGATTCCCCACAGAGGCGGTCACCACGCGTGATCGCCTTTGTTGCTTTTGCGGACGACTGCTGGCGCTTGTCGATATTCTGCATGCCATGTACGGACTCGTTAACAAAGCCGTCGAAGGTCTGATTCGCAGTCGGTTTGGCGATGAGACGTGGGGCAAGATCCGCACGGATGCGGGGGTTCCCGATGAGCCATTCATGTCTATGGAGAATTACGACGACTCGGTGACATACAACCTCGTTGGATCGACCTGCAAAGTGCTTAATCTTCCGCCGGAGACGGTGCTCGAAGAATTCGGAAAGTACTGGGTGCTGTACACCGGCGAGGCCGGTTACGGCGGACTCATGCAGAGTGCGGGTGGATCCTTCGTTGAGTTCATTCGCAATCTCGATGCGCTGCACACACGCGTGAAACTCTCCTTTCCGAACTTGCAGCCACCGTCTTTTCAAGTCGCCGAAGAGAGCGACCGCTCGCTTGTGTTGCACTATCACTCACATCGTGCGGGTCTCGCTCCGTTCGTCGTAGGCCTATTGAAGGGACTCGCGAGCCGGTTCAAGGTTGAGGCGGAGATTGCATACAAGCGGGTGGATGGAGCGTCAGCGCACGACACTTTCGTCATTCGTTGGAATCCCATTTCGTGAGCCGAGAGGGAGCCGCACCAGCGCTCAGTCGCGCGGAACTCGCGGAGCTCTTTCCGTTCTGCTTCGAGGTTGACCGCGAGATGCGCTTGACTGGGCTCGGCCCGAGGTGGAGTTCATTCGTCCCAGAGATCCGAGTTGGAGATGACTTTCACGCGCACTTCGAGGTTGACCGACCTCTTGGAGGGCGCGACTTCGACTCAATCTGGAGCCGCATTGGCGACATCTTCATTCTCCGCGTGCTTGCTAAAGAAAATCTGATGTTGCGCGGGCAAATGGTGGTGGAAGGAAGGCGCGAGCGACTGCTCTTCGTTGGTGGTCCGTGGATTGTGCGCATCGAGGATTTGGGGCTACACGGGATCGGATTTGAAGACTTCCCGCCGCATGACCCACGCGGCGATTTACTTATTCTGTTGCAATCTCGCGACGCGACGCTTGGAGATCTCAAGTTGCTCGCCACGCGATTGCGAGAAACAGCGCGGCGGCTAGACGAACGCAATCGACAGCTGGAAGAGCAGCTCGTGGTTCGCGAACAACTTGAAGCGCAGTTGCGACAGAGTCAAAAGGTCGAGGCGGTGGGACGCCTCGCGGGCGGTGTGGCGCATGACTTCAACAACATTCTGATGGCAATCAGTGGATACGCATCCTTGGCTTCGACGCGATTGCCAGAGGGAGACCAAGTCCGAAACTGGGTTGAGCAGATTCGCGCTGCTGCGGATCGCGCGACTGGTCTCACGCAGCAACTTCTGGCGTTCTCGCGGCAAAAGGTCATTCAGCCGGCCGCGATTGACGCGATGGCTGAGGTGAAAGCGATCGAGCGCATCCTGCGACCGCTGATTGGCGAGAACATTTGTTTTTCAGTAGTCGCGGCGGAAGGGCTCGGTTCGGTCTGGATGGATCCGACTTCGCTGCATCAGATCATCATGAACCTCGTGATCAACGCGCGTGATGCAATGCCGCGCGGCGGTCAGTTGACGGTTCGCGTCTTTGAGACGCCGAGAGAGTCGGCACAACAGCGTGAAGCCGCGACGAGCAGCGCGCAGCCCCCGTCCCAGAGCGCAGATGCCCAGAGCTGGCTCACGATTGAAGTGGTTGACAACGGAACAGGGATGGACGAGAAGACGAAAGCGAACATCTTCGATCCGTTCTTCACGACCAAGGATGTTGGTAAGGGAAGCGGCCTTGGGCTCTCAACCGTCTACGGACTTGTGCAGCAGGGCGGCGGGCAGATCGAAGTCGAGAGTGAGTTGGGAAAGGGCGCCAAGTTCCTTGTGCGTCTTCCCAAGTTCGTCGCGTCGGCCGCGCGTCCGGAAGCTCAAAGGACGCCGCAACTTGCGGCGAATCAGCGCGTGTTGCTTGTCGAAGACGAGGATTTGGTGCGTCGGCTTGTCGAACAGGTCCTTGTTGGCGGCGGTTACAAAGTGACCGCGGTTGGAGACCCCCGCGCGGCGTTGGCCCTCGCAGAATCATCGCCTCCGTTCGATCTCCTTGTGAGCGATGTCGTGATGAGTGGCTCGACGGGTCTTGAGATGGCACGGATGATTGAGAAGTCGACGCCACGCATTCCCACCATATTCATGAGTGGATACACCGACGATCCGGCGCTTCGCGCGGGGACGATTCTTCCACATCAACGCTACATCGCCAAGCCATTCACGCCCGAAGTGCTTCTCAATCTTGCGCGTGTGCTCCTGCAGCGTCGCGCGTAGGTTCGAAACCGTCGCCCGCTCTCTCCACTTTCAACCGCACGCCGTGAGAGGCTCTCGCACATGGCGCTTCAGTTCCATGGCGGTTCGGAGGCGCTCGTTGGATCGGTCAAGTGGGCGCGAAAATTTTCGCGCTAAAAGGGGGGTGTTTTGAGCAGCGTCAATCTGATCGGGTAAAAGTCGTCGAGTCGAACGAGTGTGCGATTGGCGTCATTCGCGTTGTATGGTGCAGTGGCAGCGTTCGCAGGGCTCGTCTTGTTCGTTGGGTTCGTGCGAAAGGGGGCGGAGTGATCGATTGGCAGCGGACTTGTTGGAATTGGGTCTGGTCTTCGCGTAGCAGCAGTGGATTGCACTTCATTGCATTCGTGGCGGCGCTCGGTCTGCTGCGTTCATCGCTCGCTGCCGTGTGCGCAGATGATGCGCGGCGATTCGATGCGATTGCGCATCGATGTCGCACGTTGCCGGCGCTTGCGAGATCGAACGAGAGTGAACGCGCCGCCGTCGAAAAACTTGCGCGCGGGTCATTGCAGAGCGCTGCGGAGGCGCGTCATGCCAACGCAAGTAGGCATGCAAGTTCGAAGGCGAGTGCCGATGCGCATGACCCGTCACCCGGTCATGTCGCTGGGGATGCACTGACCGGTGCGCCGAACCAACTTGCGGTCTCCGCGGTCCTTGCGAATGCGCCTGAGCTTGCGTCGAAGGTGAGCCCACTCTCAGCAGAGCGCCTATTGATGAGTCCCTTGCTGGCGCATGATCCAGTCGCCGATCTCTTACTGCGTGAAGTCCTCTTGACTCGCCTTTCGGACTCGACGCTCCTGGATTGGAAGGACATCTTGCGAGTCGTGGACGCGAGCGCGCTGATGGACGATCCGCGATCGGGGCGCCAGAGAATCAGGCGTCTTCAGTTGTGGCAGCGCAGTGGTGTGCTTGACCGCGGGACTCTGCTCCGAGCACAACGCGAGTGCGACGCGTTGCGCATCGAAACGGATGCGTGGAATGCGTGGTGTGCTCGCTTTGACGCATGGACCGCCGAAGTCGTTGAACACTCGGTGCGCGATGGGTACTCGCAGGTGCGCGTGGAATTACTCAAGCTCCGAATGCGTGTTAGAGCGCGTGCAGACATCTCCGACGCTCGGCTCGCGTTGACGACTGCGATTCGAGAGTGGGGGCGAGGGCAGCAAGATGAAGCGCTGCTTGTGAGTTCACTTCGATCACTCCTCGTGAACGGCTCGATTCCAAGCGGCTGGGCGCGAGTGGCTGCCGCCACTGCGACGGCGGAGGCTCGCCTTCGCCTCGCGCTCGCGACGAGCGGATTATTGGAGTCGGATTTCGATCGATGGTTGAAGCTGGGAGGCGTCGATCTTTCTCCCGACCCGTCTGAGACGGACAACCGGACACCTCGCGAGCGCGCACTCGATCGCCGCCTCCATCGACTCGATCATGTCGAACGCCTAGAGAGGTTGCCGCGCGCAGATTTACTCGACGGGTGCGCCAGAGTCGAAGCGGCTTACTCAGCACTGGACTACGCTAACTGGCATGGAAGGTGTCGAGTTCTCCCGCTATCACCGACAGATGATGCTGCCGACCTTTGGGGCGAACGGTCAGCAGCGATTGGGTGCGTCGAGCGTTGTGATCGTGGGATGCGGAGCGCTCGGCTCGGTCGTCGCGGACCAGTGCGTCCGAGCGGGCGTTGGAACAACAACGATTGTGGATCGCGATCTCGTCGACTTCACCAATCTTCAGCGCCAGACGCTTTTCACCGAGATCCATGCACAGCAGCGTCGACCCAAAGCAGAGGCGGCGAAGGAGCGACTCGCGGAGGTGAATTCGGCGGTTCGGGTTCGGGCGTGCGTCGAGGAGTTCGGACCCTCTTCGGCGCTCCGCATCACCTCGGGCGCGGACCTCCTCATCGATTGCCTCGACAACTTTGAGTCGCGGTTGCTCTTGAACGATGTCGCGGTGCAGCGACGACTGCCCATGGTGTATGGCGGCGCGGTCGCAATGCAAGGCATGGCGGCGCTCTTGATGCCCTCTCTCGGCGGACCGTGTTTTCGGTGTTTGGTTCCCGACCTCCCACCACCTGGTAGCGCGGAGACCTGCGATAGCGCCGGCGTTCTCTCCTCAGCAACCGCGATCACTGGATCGCTCGAGGCTGCGCTCGCGCTTCGCTACCTCGCTGAAGGCGGCGATGTCGGGCATCCGTTCGCGAACACGCTGCTGCGATTTGACCTCACGGACTTCTCATTCGGGCGAACTGATTTGCAACAGGCCGCGGACCCAGATTGCCCGTGCTGTCAGCGCTCGGAGTTCCAGTTTCTCTCCCAAGACAAGCCGAGCGCTCGGGTGCTGTGCGGACGCAACGCCGTGCAGATTGAGCCTCGCGGTGCAGTAACCGACGAAGCGTTTCTCGATCGTCTGCTCGAACGGTTGCGTCCACATGGCGCGTTCGCGCTCGCGGGGAACTCCCTTCGCGGGGAGCTTGTTCATGAGGTTTCGGAGTCCGGCACGGCCGTTGGTCTGATTGTGTTCCCTGATGGCCGCATGATCGTGGAAGGGACAGTTGAGCCCGACCTCGCACGCAGCATCGCCGCGAGGTTTGTCGGCGGTTGACCCTGATTGCAGGCGCACATTTAACGCGGTTTGGTCGGTCTGATCGGCCGCATCTCTCCTTGTGTTGCGCGATCGCCTTACGTTCTCGCGCGGCTGCGCACTTGGCGTCCGCTCAACGCCTTACGAAACAGTCAGCCGCATGCCAAACAATCACCACGCGAACCGTCGAGTCGGCAGTCCGACAATCGCCCACGCGCAATCCAGTCGCCAGCCCAGCAATCTTCCACGCAGAATCCCTGTGCGCGCCCTTCGCGTTCCCGTCAGCCGGGGTATCAACTATCCAACAATCGTCCCTCGAACCGTCGAACCGTCGAACCGTCGAACCGTCGAACCGTCGAACCGTCGAGCCGGCGGCCCCCTGAGTTGCCGTCTTCACTTCCCGTCAGCTGAGGCGTGAACTGCCAAAGTGTGTACCTGATTGGGCGAACCATGCCGCACGATCACACGAATACCTGTGGAGACCCGGCTCCTTTTGAGCCGATTCTTACGGTAAGGGCGTGGATTGAATGGCATAGTGATTGCATAGGACCCTTGCTCCCGTTCACACTTTCGTGCGGTACTTTTGTTGGGATTGCGTAGGACAGTGCTCGTTTTCGTGCGTCAATGAGATACTTCCATTGGTTGCGTTGGGCACTTTCGCCCACAGGAGGTCGAACATGGCAATGACATTTTCCGAACTCGTGCAGTGCGTCGCGGAACTTGGACTTGACTTTCGCGTGCTCAGCGATCGCGCAGAGGTCATCGTTCCTTTCCGCACAGAGCAGTACTCCAGTGAGCCCGCCGTCACCACGGATGGCACGGAGCACCGCACGATGATTGTCGTCATCAAACTTCAGGACGACGGTCGACTGCTTCGCATCTTCGCGCCGGAACTCTATTCACTCGAGGATGCGCGCTTTCCCGAGGCTGGATTGAAGGCGCTCCTCGCGGTGAACTGGCGAGTTCGCATTGCTTCGTTCGCAATGGACGAGACGGATGGCGAGATTCGCTTGATTACAGATCTCCCCCTTGAGGACGGCACGCTCACCGCGTCGCAGATTCAACGACTTATCCAATCCATCGCGTGGACCGCCGACGAATTGCATCCGGTCATTGAACGCGCGTTCACTGAGGGAGAGATCGATTTCGCCTCCGTCGAAGCGCGCATGCAAGCCCGCTTGAAGGCGTCGAACGCAACGCAGCGTCGCCGTTCGCGCACGACCGGACCCAAAGAGCTGCCAGGTCAGATTCCCTCCGATCCAACTGCGCCAAAGCCGCTCAGCGCACCACGGGGGAAAAAGTCGAATCAAGGCGCCGCGCCGAACGCGGATACGCCGCCGCTCGACACATCGAAACCTGTGAAGCGCTCCAAGCGCGAGCTTTCGAAGCCTGACCCTCGAGAGCGACGCGAACTCGCGGATCTTGTCAAGGCCGCTGGCGGAGTCGAAGGACTTCGAAAGCTTCTTGAAGATCGCGGGATGTAGTACCGCGCTGCGTGTGTTTCGCGCCGATCGACTGCGACACGCGCTGCAGAAGTCTCGACTTCCGGTGTGCAGTTCGATCGCGGCATGTAGTCCGTGGCTGTGTCTTGGGCGCGCGGCTTCCTCGCAGCACGCGTTGCGCGAGCGAGGACCTCCGGTATGGAGATCGATCGCGGGATGTACTGTCTGGTCATGACACTCGGCGCGCAGTTCGATTGCCGGTGGCTCAGCGGCGTTCACAGGTTTCGCTAGGTCGAAGCACGCTGCCGAGCATGAACGAACGCCGCGCGCGAATCCGATTCGCGCGCGGCTTGTCTCATGGGCTTTGGATGGATCGACGCTGTCCTTGCGAGGTTACATCGCAGAGCCAAGGCCAGCCACACGACGCCATGACGAGACTTGACCGATGTGCATCATGTTGTGCGCGCCGCAAAGGAAGTTCACAACACTACCCACCGTCGGGAAGCGTTCGCGCATGCGTCCTTCCATTGGATTTGCTCGCGCGAGCGTTGCTTCATTAATCTCCGGCAAGACGCTCGCAACGACGCCCCACGCACCGTTGAAGGTGGCGACCAGAACTTCCTTGCTCGGATAGCGACCATCTTGCGCCAGACAAGGTGCACCCATCTTGAAGTGTTCGTCGCTGAAGGGCATGGCGTACTTGAGGTCGTCGCGTCCCACGAGTTCGAGCACGCGGTTGGCGTAGATCGCGAGATGTCCGATACAGAATGCCGGGTGGTTGATTTCTTTCACCGGGATCTCGCAGAACCGATCGGCTGGAATGCTCTTCACAATCTCGTTGCCGTAGAAAATCGTCACCTTCAGCGTGTCCGCGATGACGCAGCCAAGCTGCCGAGGTTCAGCGCAAGCGGTTTTCGACTGACAGCAGGAGGGCGAACTCGTGGTGGAAGGGGTGGTACTCATGGTTTGGAAACGATAGTCGTTCGCGGGTGCTGTGGTACCCTCCCTCGCATGCCGCTTTCTACGCATCGGATCGTGCGCGCGCTCTCTATTCTCGCTATCTGCGTGCTCTCAGTGCTCGCGTGTGCACAATCTGCGCGGGCGCAGGGAACGCAGGGAATTGCGCCGGATCCACTCACGACGGGGAAGCTCGCCGACTATATCTCTTGGTACCTGCCTGACGCGACGCCAGCGCAGTTGATGGCGATCGATGCGGCACATGAGGAGTATCTCATCGCGTTTCGCGGCATTCGCAGCGGTCCTATCGAACAGCTGCTGAAGACGGTTCGAGCAGAGACGCGCGAAGCAGACAAGATCACGGACATCATGCGGCAGATTCGCTTGGTCATGCGTGCGATCGCGGATGCGGACGATCGGCTGTTCGCAAACATCCACACAATCATGGGCCCAGAGCAAGCCGCACTGGTGCAGCGAGCGCGAGACGCGCGCGAACGCGAGTGTCTGAGTGGAATGCAAATGATGTCGATGGACGGCGGCGAGGGCGTGCCGGATCTTGGGCGCCTGATTGCCGCACGAAAACTACCGGCACCGCAGCAGCGACAGGCTTTTCTCTTGCTCGCCGACAATGACTCTCGCGTGACCGAAGCGCACCGACAAGTGATGCGTGAATCGGAGGAGTTCGGATTGAAACTCGCGACACGCATGATGGAACTGCAAGCACAACTCGAGAGTGGCGCGACGGATTGGTCAGTGTGGGAAACCACCATGATGGAGATGGTTGAGAAGGAGGGCGGTCCGCTTCTTCGATCTCGCGCCGCGTTGCGACAAGCGCTCGAAAGTGGAGTAGAAGTGCTTCGCCCCGTGCTTGATGCCTCTGATTGGCACGCGATTGGAGTTACGGTCGCATCAAGACTCTCAAGCGGCATGATTCCGCTGACAGGAGATCCGCCAGTTGGTGGAATGATGCGTCGCGCGCTGAAGAAGGAGAATCTCGACGCATCGCAGCTCGAGTCCTTGCGGCACATCGAGCGGGAGTGGGCCGACGCTGACCTTCGTCTCGCGCGCGAGGCGCTTGACCTTAATGCGATGACGATGCCGAATATGCTCATGGGTTCGCGTGGAGAGGAGTTGCACGCTGCGCTCAATGCGATCCACGAGCGACGATCTGATCTCGCGCGAACAACTTGGGACAGGATCGCGTCGATTCTTGGTGACCAGACGATGCAACGGTATGTCTCTCGAGACGGGAACTTTGGGGAGGCCATGCCTTTTGGGGAAGTGGATGACGATGTCGAAAGCGAAGCAGAGCGCCGAGCGTCTGATCTCGCGAACGAAAATGGTGCTCGCGCTGCGAACGGAAGTGCTCGATACTCGGCATACTTCGCTCCGCTTTCAAGTCGTGAACTCGTAGAAGTGATGGAGTTCGTCGGTATTGATGACGCGCAGCGCACGATTCTCGAACAGGCACATGCGGCGTATCTTGAGCGCTTCATCGCACGGATCGAGGCAGTCACGACGCGCGTCGCAGATGCTCAGAACGCACTCTACTCATACTCTACAGCCCACCTGCCCGAAAACCTGCCTCAGGAAGAGGAGGCGCAGCCGGTGGAGGAAGCGCCTGTTGCTGGCGGCGTTCCCGCAGCGTCGACGGTTGAGGCGAGCGAGAGTGATTCGCCCGTTCCAGTGCAGATCGCGCAGTCGTACGCACCTCCGGTGATTGATAAGGCCAAGGTCGACGATTACATCAACGCGCAGATTGCCGCGTTTGACGTCGCGCTTTCGCTCGACGCAGAGTTTGCTGCCGAATGCACGGCGGCTCTCGGCGCCCAACTCCCATCGGGTGAGCACGCAAGCGCGCCGATGATTCGAAGCCTCCGCATTCTCGACATGCTGACGAAGGGGGGGCATCGTTACAACCTTGCTTCCGAGGAAACAACCGTCACGCCCATGGACCTCTGCGCGAAGATGGATTTCGACGATGCTGGTCGCGCCGCGTTCTCCAATCAGTGCGCGGTGGAGCTCGCGACACGCCTCTCCGCGTTACAAGCCCTCGCTCGGGGGATCTACGAGGGCTCTCGCCGTTCAGAGTTTCTTTGGCAAAACATCGACGGCGAGGCGACGCAGGATCCTCAAGCGGGAATGCGGAGGTACCAAGAGTGGCGAGTCAAGGAACAGGCGCTTGAGCGCGAGGGCGGCGCACTGATCCGAGCCGTGCTTGACGCGGCCGTAGCGAAAACATCGAAGGAAGTGCAGTCGCGCGCGGAGGAAGTGCGGCGCAGGCTGATGCATCCTGCGGTGTTTCATGATCCGCGCGCGGCGACGCCCATGCTGCAGGCGGCGCTCGCACTCACGGATCTTGATGCACAGCGCCGTGGGCAGATCGAAGCGCTTTTCGCGGAGTACCAAATGCTCTACGACGATGTGTGCGAGAAACTTCTTGCGCTTCCAGCGCTCACCGTCGAGTCTGAGAACGACCCTCGCTATTGGGCGGAGCAGTCGGCTCGCGCGATGGAGTTCGAGCGACTCCGATTCGAACGAGGCGAGCGAAGCGCGAAAGCTGTTGCGTCGCTGCGTCGAATTCTTGGTGACGCGAATGTTGTACGGGTGCCTGGGCTCTCGGCATATGACAACCAAGCCGGAGTGCCGGACTCGACCAACCAATGATCGGGTGAGCGCAGCGTTTGTGTTTCGCTGAATTGGAGAGTCTTTCGACGATGCCCTCTGGAGCCATTCTCGCAATCGATCAAGGAACGACCTCTTCGCGCGCCATTGTGCTTGGCGCGCAAGGCGAAGTGCTCGGCGCATCGCAGAAGGAGTTCACGCAGCACTTTCCGCAGGCAGGTTGGGTTGAACATGACGCCGCTGAGATTTGGACGACTCAGCTCGGTTGTATACAGACCGCGCTCGCGAAGTCCGGTTTGACAGCGAAGGACCTCAGCGGCATCGGCATCACGAACCAGCGCGAGACCGTGGTCGTGTGGGATCGCCGAACAGGAGTTCCGATCCATAACGCGATTGTCTGGCAAGATCGTCGAACTGCGTCAACCATGACGGCGATGAAGACGGATGGTCGTGAAGCGTGGTTGCGCGCGCGAACCGGTCTCCTCGCGGATCCCTACTTCAGCGCCTCAAAGGCTGCGTGGATTCTCGAACATGTCGCTGGAGCGCGCGCGCGCGCGGAACGCAGCGAACTCGTGCTTGGGACGATCGATAGTTGGATCATTTGGAATCTCACGGGAGGGCGCGTGCACGCGACCGATGCCTCCAACGCATCGCGCACGCTTCTCTTCGATCTTCGCACCGTTGCGTGGAGCGATGAACTCTGTGCGATGTTTTCCATCCCTTCCTCAATGCTGCCCAAGGTCGTCGAGAGTGCGGGCGTGATTGCCGAGACTGACGCCGCGCTCCTCGGTGCTTCGGTGCCGATCTGCGGCATTGCAGGCGATCAACAGGCGGCCTTGCTCGGACAGGGTTGTGTCGAGGCCGGGAATGCGAAGAACACCTACGGAACGGGTTGCTTTCTTCTTGCCAATGCTGGGATGAAGTGCCCTACGCCTCCCACAGGACTTCTCGCGACGGTCGCTTGGAAGATTGGATCTGAAGTTTCCTACGCGATTGAAGGTGGGGTGTTTACAGGCGGCGCGGCTATTCAGTGGTTGCGCGACGGACTGCATTTGATTCAATCCGCAAGTGAAGTCAACACGCTTGCTGCAAGCGTGCCGGATGCGGGTGGTGTGATGGCGGTTCCTGCGTTTGCTGGTCTGGGTGCGCCGTGGTGGGATCCGAATGCGCGGGCGTGCATTCTTGGATTGACGCGCGGCTCGACGAGCGCGCATGTTGCGCGCGCCACGCTTGAAGGTATAGCTCATCAAGTATGCGATCTCGTTGAAGCGATTGCTCCGGCATTGCCGCACGCGATGCAGCGACTCCGCGTTGATGGGGGAGCAGCGGCGAGTGATCTCTTGATGCAGACGCAGGCAGATCTCCTCGGGATGGAGATCGTCCGACCAACGAATCTCGAGTCCACGGCCATCGGTGCAGCGAATCTCGCTCGATTAGGCGCGGGCATTGTTCGAAGTGTGCGCGAGTTTGGGATGCCATCTGGGGTCGGTCGAACCTTTTTACCAACGCTTGACGCTGCATCTCGCACGATTCATCGCACGCGTTGGACCCATGCAGTGCAGCGGGCGCGCTCCCTTGACCTGCCGTGAGCACCTTCGTCGCATACGCTTCCAATCCCCGAGACCCTCATGCAGCTGAATCGATTCGAACGACCTGAAATGCTCTTGAACTTGAAGAGCGGACCCTTTGATGTCCTCATCATTGGCGGTGGTGCGACCGGCCTTGGATGTGCACTGGATGCTGCCACGCGTGGCTATCGCACCGCACTCGTCGAAGCACATGACTTTGCGAAGGCGACCTCTTCGCGCTCGACCAAGTTGGTGCACGGTGGAGTTCGATATCTCGAGAACTTCGATTTCGGATTAGTCGCGGAAGCACTCGAAGAACGGGCCATTATGGCCGCGAACGCGCCCCACATCGTGCACGATCTCAAGTTTGTCGTTCCTCGGTATCAGTGGTGGGAAGGTCCGTTCTATGGCATTGGGTTGAAGTTGTATGACGCGCTTGCGGGCAAGCGGAACTTGGGTCGAAGTCACAGCCTCTCGCGCGAGGAGACTGTTCAAGCGATTCGCGGTGTTCAAGAGGACGGTCTCTTAGGTGGGATCGAGTACCACGACGCGCAGTTTGATGATGCTCGTATGGCAGTCACGCTCGCGAAGACCGCCGCTGCCGCTGGCGCTGCGGTCGTGAACTACGCGCGAGTGACAGAGCTCATTCGTCACGAAGGGCACACAGAGGGTGCTGTCGTGTGCGACGAAGAGAGCGGCGAACTGATTCGCGTCAGCGCATCCGTCGTCATCAACGCGACTGGTGTGTTCGCTGATCAAGTGCGAACGATGGACGGCATGGATCACGCGGGGATAGAAGTGGAGCCAGCCCGCGGCGCGCACCTCGTGTTCGATCGATCGTTCTTGCCAGGAAACGAAGCGATCATGGTGCCGCACACCGATGACGGTCGTGTGCTCTTTGTGATTCCTTGGCATGACCGTGCACTTGTGGGCACGACTGATGTCGAGACGAAGGAGCTGGTGATTGAGCCGCGCGCAACAGAGGAGGAGATCGACTTCATCCTCCGCAATGCGGCTCGCTATCTCTCCTGCGCACCGCAGCGGGGCGACATTCTCTCCGTCTTCGCAGGACTTCGCCCGCTCGTGCGCCCCAAGGGATCCGAGCACGGATCGAAGAAAGTTTCTCGTGAGCATGTTGTGAGCGTGTCGTCGAGTGGCATGGTGACGATTCTCGGCGGGAAGTGGACGACCTATCGCAGGATGGCACAAGACACCGTTGACATGGCGGCTCGCGTCGGCGGACTTGATCCGCACGAATGTCGATCGCGGAGCGTTCGGATGCATGGGTTCGTTGCGGATTCGAAGTTGGAAGCAGGGCTTGCCTCCTCACGCGCGCTGTATGGATCGGATGCGAGACATCTCGCATCGATCGAATCAACGCTTCCAGATCTCGCAAGAGCGCTTCATCCACGACTGCAATTGACTGGGAGCGAAGTTCTCTTCGCGGCAACCCATGAGATGGCGCGGACGCTCGAAGATGTTCTTGCACGGCGTTGCCGCGCGCTCTTTCTCGATGCGCGTGCGGCGATCGAGGTCGCGCCAGCAGTAGCAGCGTTGCTCGGCCTTGAGTTGCAGTGGTCGCCGGAGCGCACGCAGCGTGAGATCGATGCGTTTGTGCGCCTTGCTCGCGAATATCTACCTACGGGAGAAGCATGACTCGTTTCGCGACAGTTGCGTGCGCGATGTCGGTCGCGGCGGCAACCGTGAGCCTCGTCGCGCAGACGCCTCCGCCAGCGGCGGCGCCGCAAGCGGAGGTTCCCTGGCCGGTTGCACTAGGATTTCGAGTTGCGTCACTCGAACAGGAACGAAAGGTCGTTGACCAAGTCGTGCTCGTCGGGGATGAGGCGACCTTCGTTGCGGAGATTGCGCAGTGGACCGCGACGACGCGATGGCCGGTGCTCTTTGATGAACCTCGGTTTGCGCCATCCTTCATTCGTGCATTCAAGCCAGCGCGTGTCGTGCGCCGCGCCGCAAGCGGGACATGGCCTAGCGCGCGTGCGGATCGTGAGGCACTGCTTCTCCGCGCATCGTCACTTCGCGCCGCGACGCCGAGCCCTGGGATCGTGCTGACAAGTGTGGACGATCCGTCATGGGTTGCAGGCTTTGCACTCGCCGCTGGTCGATGCCTTCCGATGAGCTTTCTTGAGGGAGACTTTGGTGACGAATTTGGAAGCATGGATGCATCACGATTCACTGAGCTTCGTCGGCGGACGGAAGCAGCAGCCGAAGCGAGTGGACTCCCGTGGCGCGGCTTAGGCGATGCGATCGAGACGGTTGTGATTTGTAGGTCTATCGCACCCAAGTGCGTTCCATTGTTGTCCCCGGCGTTGCGTCCTCAAGTGAACGGACTTCCACAGCCGATTCGCGCGGAAGACCCGTTGTCGACCACCGATTGCCTCTGCAGGCATGACGATGGCAATCGTTGGGGCATTGCCAGTTGGATCTTTGGGCCGCGTGATCGATCCGCATTCGTCGCAATGAGCTCTATGTTTCTTGGCCCGAGCGACACATGGCTGATGAGTCAGTACCCAAACACACAAGGTTGGGCGCCGTACTTGCCGCAGGCGGCTGCCGATCGGCTTGAGAAGACGGAGATCAAGACTCGCGTCGTCACCGATCATGACATGACGCTTGATGCATGGCGCCGACAGCTCATGGGCGGATTTGATTGCGGCATGCTCTGGTTGAATTCGCACGGACAGATGTGGGAGTTCGCGCTCGAGAACAATGTGATGGCCAACGCCAACGATGTGCCGCTCACCAATGTTCCGCTCGAACTTCATCTCATTCACAGTTTTTCTCTCGCGCAAGCGGGGAATCCGGATTCGATTGGCGGCCGATTCATTCAACAGGGCGTGTACTGCATGCATGGCTCCGTGTTCGAGCCTTTCTTGCCCGCGTTCACGCCGCCGTCACTTCTCGCTGAGCGTGTCTCGTACCTCGCGCCGCTGCTCGTCTCTGCTCGCGTCTATGAGGGGCCGTTCTCGTTGCCGTGGCGAACGACGGGCTATGGTGATCCACTCCATCTCGCCATGATTCCAGCCCGCTATGGAGTGCAGCGCATTGCGCCGCCGGATGATTCCGCGCCCGCCCTTCGAGAAAGCGCCATCACTGCGCTGCAGTCGCTGAAGGCAACTCCAACCGCAAAGGCGTATGCATCCGCGATGCGTGATCTCGTCATGGCTGGAGAGGATGCACTTGCTGTCTCGCTTTGGTCGATGTCAGTGCAGGCGGGTTTCGCTGACGCGACGGCGCTTGATGCGCTTGGGCCGCTCTTTCGTGCGCGTGACCTCAGCGCATTCGTCGATGCGTACACTCGGTGCCCAACGCATCGTGCAGATGACACCACGATGCTTTGGCATCTAGCGATGGGTCGCCTGGGAACCCTGCAGGGTGACGGAGGGAAGCGCGCGGTCGATGTTCTTGCTCGCAACCTGCGAGGACCTGACGCGAGCATCGACTTCAAACTTCTCGCTCCGACGCTCGAGCGTTTGCTCGGTCGTCAAGGCATGCGAGAAGCGGGGGAGCGTGCTGCGGTGAACATGCGGGACGCGACGGTGGCGGCGAAGCTGCGCGCGCTTTCGCGCTGACTTTACGCGGCGAGGTTCGTGACAAGCGGAACGATTGACGACTTCGGCGGCGCAGTTGGCGTTCTTTGCTCCGGCGTCGTCGCAGGCGGTTTCGCTCGCGGCTCAGGCAACTTCGGCAGCGACGCGAGGAGTGCGCGAAGAATGGTCGCGGGGTCTTTCGAGCATCCTGATTGCAGCGCAATGGGCAGCAGTGGATCTAGCGTGCCGAGTGTCATCGCGGTAAGTCCAGCCAAACCGCGAGCGGTTGGATGCAACTCGTCGTTCTGTAAAAGCGGCTGATCCTTGGTTGCGGCCCACTGCGCCCCGTCAATCTGAATGGCGCCTTTCGTGCGTAGATCGCGGGAAAGCGCGTCGAGCGGAAGCACGCAGACATTCGCATGCTCCTTCGACCAAGCCGTGATGCGCGCATTGAGTGCCGCGAGCGTCTCGCTCTTGGGCATCTGCGTCTGCGAGAGCATCTTGCCAACGGCGCGACTCATGTCGGGGATGTCGCCGATCACGATAGGGCAGTGGCATCGTTCGAGTTGGGCAAGGCCCACTTCAAGTTTTGCGGCGCGGTCGTTCTCATCTTTGAGCGGCTCCCCCGTTGGTCCATCGGAGCCGTACGCGTACCAGAAAAGAAAATCGATCGCGAGAATTGCGTCGGCCTTCGACTTGAGCGCGCGGTCCATTTGCGCGCGACCTTGCGCGATTGGGTTGAAAAAGAAATACCCACTCGCGAGATCAGTCACAATGCACTTTCGATCCGAACATGCGACCTTGACGAACTGCGCGAGGTCAACCGCGTCGCCATAACGCCCATCTTCACGAACATCGAGCGCCGAGCATCCGAACCCCGCAGAGGTACTTGCGCCGATGACTGCGAATCGAATGGTGCTTGGCGATGCCGAAGCCTGGGGCGCGGCGGTTGCGGATTGAGGCGAGGCGTCCTGAGCCGCGGCACTTGAGTGAGTTGCGACAAAGACCGCAAGCAGCGAAATCAAGCAGGTCGAAAGCCCTACGCAGCAGCGTCGTGCAAGCATGCGCGCAGCATATGCCGCGCAACTCGGCGGTCAACCCTGGAGGCCGAGTGCCTTGGCCATCGTCGAACCGAGATCGGCGGGGCTTTCAGCAACCAAGATGCCGCACGTTCGTAGTGCATCGATCTTCGCTTGGGCTGTGTCTTCTTCGCCTCCGATGATCGCGCCCGCGTGTCCCATCCGCTTACCTTTCGGTGCGGTGCGACCAGCGATGAAGCCAGCAACCGGCTTCTTCATGTTGGCGCGGATCCACTTCGCTGCATCGACTTCATCGGTACCACCAATCTCGCCAATCATCACGACTCCATCCGTGTCATCATCCTTGGCGAAGAGTTCAAGCACATCGATGAATCCCATTCCGCGCACTGGGTCGCCGCCGATACCGACGCAAGTCGATTGACCCATGCCAAGTTCCGAGGTTTGCCAGACGGCTTCATAGGTGAGCGTTCCCGAACGACTGATGATGCCCACATTCTTGCCGGTCTTCGCGTCAGCGCGATGCGTGTGGATGTAACCGGGCATGATGCCGATTTTGCAACCACCTTCGAACTTCGCCGTCGCGCCAGAGCCGCTCACGCGCCGTGCAGGAGTGATGACGCCGGGGCAGTTTGGCCCGATGAGGGTCGCGGTCGGAAACGCTTTCAGCGCTTCCTTCGTGCGAATCATGTCTTGTACCGGAACGCCCTCGGTGATCGCGCAGATCACGCGAATGCCAGCGGCGGCCGCTTCGAGGATCGCATCGGCGGCGCCCGCGGGCGGGACGAAGATCATCGTGGCATCAGCGCCAGTCGCTTCGACAGCTTGACGGACGGTGTCGAAGATTGGAATGCCGTTGGGGTCTTTCAGTCCGCCCTTGCCAGGCGTCACGCCGCCCACGAATCGAGAGCCGTACTCCACGCAGGCCTTGGTGTGACTTGCGCCCGCGCTGCCAGTGATGCCCTGACAAAGAACCTTTGTATTTCCGTCGACGAGGATGGCCATGGGGGCGACGATAGTACCGCAATCGTGACCTCGCATCTTCACGCTCATTGATGGAGCGTGCTCGCTACACTCCCACCCTCTATGGCAAAGAAGCCGCTCACCTATGCAGCGTCGGGCGTCGACATTGACGCTGGCGATGAAGTCGTCGATCGCATCAAGCCGATTCTTCGTCGAACGCACTCTTCGCGAGTGATTGGATTGCATGGCGCGTTTGCGGGGATGTTCCGACTCGATTTCAATCAGCAACTCTTCAAGCGCAACTATCGCGATCCGGTGTTGGTGGCGTGCACGGACGGCGTCGGAACCAAGGTCAAACTTGCCGCCGACGCGAAGGTGTACGACAGCGTTGGGATCGATTGCGTGGCGATGAATGTGAACGACCTCATCGTGCAAGGCGCCGAGCCGTTGTTCTTCCTCGATTACCTCGGACTCTCGAAGCTCGATCCGACCGACACGACGGCGATGATCGAGGGTGTCGCGCGCGGCTGCGAACTCGCCGGATGCGCGTTGCTTGGTGGCGAGTGCGCGGAGATGCCCGACATCTATGCAGTCGGCGACTTTGATGTCGCAGGGTTCTGCGTAGGGGTGGTCGAACTCAAGCGCGTGATTGATCCTTCACGAGTGCGGAAGGGCGATGTCATCATCGGCCTCGCTTCGAGCGGACTGCACTCCAACGGTTACACACTCGTGCGCCGCATCATCAAGGATGAGAAGCTCGACTTGAAGAAGGCGTATCCAGGAATGGGCGGCAAGAAGTTGTTGGACATCCTGCTTGAACCAACCCGCATCTACGCCAAGTCGATCGTGAAGATCGTCTCGAGTTACAAGCGCATCATGGCGATCTCAGGCATGGCGCACATCACGGGCGGTGGCTTGCCGGGAAATGTGAGCCGCGCACTTCCGAAGGGACTCGATGCGCGCATCGATTGCACTGCGTGGAAGCCGCATCCGATCTTCGCATTCCTCCAAGAGCACGGCGGTGTTGAGCGCGACGAGATGTTCCGCGTTTTCAACATGGGCATTGGGTACACCGTCATCGTGCGCCCTGCGCATGCGAAGAAGATTCTCGCGGCGCTCAAGCGATCCGGAGAGAAGGCATCGATCATCGGCGAGATCGTGAAGGGCAGCGGTGAAGTGCAACTTCAATTCGGCGATTGACATGACTACCACTCGATCACAAGTCGAGGCGTGGGAGGACATGGCAAGGCACTGCCGCTGCACACTCATCCATTGGCTCGACGCGATCGCGAAGGAAGAGGTCGAGATAGGAGATAGAGTTACTCTCTAGGTCATCAACCGCCGCGGCGACGCGAACCAAACGGCGCTGCAAGCGCGAGGAGCGCAATCGCGCTTGGGGCGGGAGTAGTCTGGAAATAGATGTTGTCGAGGTAGACCATGCCATATGTAAAGCGCAACTCATCGAACTGTGCTGTTGAGTACAGGCCGTGGGTTGGACCCGTAGGGCCGTCTTGAAAGTATCCCGCTCCAACTTGGGCGCCGTTGTTCCATAGCGTGAAAGATGCCCCTAGCGAGCCCTGATTGTCTAAGTGCCGAAACGCGAACCCATGGGTAGGGGTAAGAAATCGGAACGACAGCGGAAATGGCGGAGAGGTAGAGGTTGCGATTCCGCCGGCATCCGAAAGATGGCTCGATTGTTCATTGGTAAACCGATACCAGTACCCGACCGCGGGGTCGAAGGGAACGGGGAAGTGGAGGAGGACACCCACACTTGCGAAGTGATCGAAGAGCACATAACCCCCTGCTCCTTCTTCCACGAAATCGAGGGTCGTCGACTGTCCAACCGCGGCCTGCCAGCCTGCCAGATTGTTTTGGAACAAAGTGATCGAGGCTTCACACCGTGGCGCCCACAGGGTCGTGAACCCAGCGGCGATGCAATAGTTGACTCCCCAAACAAGGATGTGTGGAAGGGCTGATTGCTTGGAACTCATTCTTCATTCTCCAAATAGATTTGCATGAAACAGCGCAAGCATTGGCACATGCACTCGCGTTGTGCCGAGGAATCGTCAATCGTTGCTCCACGGAAGTCATCCGCAGATTCAAATCCGAAAGCACTAAGCGCGAAGGCGAGTGCTTCTTGAGGGCATTGCCAGGTCGGTCCAGGTGCGTAGCCTAAGGGTGGAATGCAAAACTCGGCCCCGCATGAGAGCGCAAGTTTGCGCGGAGTTCCGGTTGTCCAGAGGTTTAGAAGCATCGTCACATCCTCAACGCCGACGACGCCGTCCTGGTTGAGGTCGAGTTCCATCGACTCGGCGGATCCCCATGCATTGAGCATGGCAGAGAAGTCAGCCGCTTCGATCATCCCGTCGCGGTTGAAGTCGCCAGCGAGACCAAGGATTGCGGCGAAGTATCCTCGGGCACACGGATCGCTGACGGGATCCTTGACGATTGCGAGTATCTCGCCGCTGTCGAAGACTTCATAGATTTGGAGGATGTCAAAACCTCCCTCGACGCCTCCGTGCTGTGTGAGTCCGTCGGCTGCAGTTACACAGAAGTCCCATTTCGATGCAGTTTGGCAACGGCTCCAGACGATGCCGTTTGTTACGGCGGACATCGCCCATCCAACCACGACATCCGGTCCGCAGTTGTCCTTCGCTTCGCGCCATCGTTGCGCGGTTGCGTTGGTGTAGCCATTGGGTGTCGCGAGTGGGATCGCGTTGTTCCAGTGGTCGTAGGTCCATAGTGACGGGAGGTTGGTGCAAGGGTTGTCACCCGGAAGTCGAATGTATCCGGCGACGATATTGTCGAGGACAGCGGGATCGGTCGACGGAAGGTGCGAAATCGAGCGGAGTCCGGTGATTTGATCGGTGAAGTCCGGTGCATTCGGGTCACGACGAAACTCTCGCTTGAATCCGTTCTCGATCGAAGGGATCCATGGGTACGCGAAGCCGCACTGAAATGGATTCGCGCAAGTTCCAAACGGGAGTTGAACGAATGGTAGACAAGTCGGCGAGTACAGGATCGTGTTTGTAATCGGTGAGTCAAACGCACCGATTGGAGATGTGAGGTTTGCGATGTCGCATGCCCAGTTCCGCGCGCCCTTCACATAGGGAGCCCAAATCTGATTGCTTGAAGCCGCAGGTCCTCCATTGACATTGAGTACCACTGCCGTTCCGAGTGTGAGTTTGAATGCTGCGCCCACGCGCCAAGTTGGGCATTGCTGGGCACCGACTCCAACGATGTCGAGATCGTGAGCGGGATCTGCGAAGGGCTCAGCTGCAATCGCGATGGACCAAAGCAATGGCGTGGGGGGAGTTGGATCCAAGTTAATCACCTGACAGCCGTTCGACAGATCCCACGCCGTGGCACGACAGGTACTGCTCAAAATCGGATCTGGTTTTCCACCCTTGCCGCCAACCACAAGTCCCGCGTCCGTGATGTCCCAGGCGTAACCTATCTCGGTGATCGCTCCGCCGTTCCACGCGATGAGATCGTGCCATCCTGCGGGCTTTCCGTACTTTGCGAGGGGTAGGTAAACGAATGGTCGGGGAGTGCAGTTGTCTCCGAGAAGACAGGTTCCGACGATTTCGCCGTGAACATTCACAGCGAGCACGCCGAGTTGATCGTTGCCGGCGCCTTCTCCTGCGTACCATCCGGCACGATCAAAGGGGATGAAACCACCGATTCCATCTGGGCATTGGCCTAGGGCGCCGAGCTTAACCAGCGGTCGCGGGTGATAGCGTCGTGGAGGGACATCTGGTGAGCACGATTGCGCGTGCGAACTCTCCATACCGCTCCCGAACGCGACGAGCCATGCAATTCCCATCGTCAAGCACGCCCGCGCCACTGCCGCAGTGCGTGCGAGATCGCGCGGGCGAAATTCGCCTGATCGCTTCACTTGACCTAATGACCCACCAATCCGCTGCTCCGCTCTCATGCCAGTTCCACTCGGTTGAACACCCTTGATTCCGTCCGACTCCATCGCCGCGCGCGTCGATCCGATTCGGGGCTGCGCGACTGTTTGGAAGATACGCGGGAATACCAGCAGTGCGCCAAGATTCTCGCAATATTCGATTTTTCTCCGCGTGCATTTGGACTGCCCGAGAGTTCGCCGACATGTCGGAAAACGAAGTGATCGATGCTCTCAAGACGCCATCACTGCTGCGAACTCAGAACGCAGGACAGTTCGCGCCAAAGCAAGTCGACGTGCTCTCGCTTGGTGGCGAGTGAATTGATTGAGACTCTCGACGCGAGTCTGTCTCCCAACGAGCCCGCGAATCGACAATGTGAGGCAAAGGAGGCCCCACTCGCATTCACGCGCGCGAGCAATGCTTCTGTTGCGGCATCACCTTGGTTGTTGGCGATGAGTTTGCGCGAGGTCTCACTCATCATCGGGGCGGGATTGACGCCCTTGCTTCTTCGCGCCATCGCGTTTCTTTTCATCAAGGCGGCGCGTGACGGAACCCCATGTTGGTTTCGTCGGCCGGCGGACCTTTGGGCGGATCGCGGCACTTGACACAACCGCGCTCAGTCGAGCCACGCACGCATCGCGATTGTCCGCTTGGGATCGCGTTTGACTGTCGGTAATGAGCAGCGCTTCTTGCGCGCCATCTCCAACGAGGTGCCGCGTGGCGATCGATCGCAGTCGTTCGATCGCGTCTAAGTCAAGCCCATCGATTGCGGTGAGCAACACGCGGAGCTCCGCCTTTGTACTTGTCTTGTTTGCGTGCTGACCGCCTGGTCCGCCGCTTCGCGAGAAGTTCCAATCGATGTCAGTGGGCGCGACGGTGCAGCCGCGACCGAGGCGAATACGCCCCGCTGGTGTCAGCGACAGCGGACCGAATCGCTTCGGCTCTTCGCGGGGTACTCGCCGTGGAGGTACTCTCTCGGTCATGCTTGCATCTATCGTCGTCGCAGCAGCACTCGCAGCACCACCAGAAGTGACCGAATCCGCACCCGAGCGCACATTTGAGTTGGATTTCGGGGGGCAAGCCTACTTCACACGACTCGTTGGAAACTTCAACGACGGCGCCGCGCAGGTCTCCGTCGAGGACATCGGCCTCCACGACAGCGCGATCGCGATGGACGCGGCGTTCACTGTCCATGAAGGGAAGTTTCACGCATCGCTTCAGGCACTCTCGTTTAACACGAGCGGGAGCGGCTCGGCTGCAGAGACGATGTCTTTCTCTGGCATCACCGTCAATGCTGGGGACGCATTTACCTCCAATCTCGACACATGGACCTTTGGTGCCAAGGTCGCGTATGACTTTTGGGAACCCTACGCGGAAGATGCCAACGCGCCTAACGCCGATGACTTCGCGTTCGTCATGCAAGGCATCGTTGCGGTGGAGTTTGTGAATCTCTCGCGCACGATCAATGACCTCACGACGCTGGACTCGATGGAAGGAGATGACTCCTTCCTCGTTCCGAGCGTGGGCGGAGGATTCAATGTTGGATTTGATGTTGGGCACGCCGTGCCGATGGTGCAGCGGCTGGAGATTTACACCGACGCTCTGATTGGGGCGACCCTGCCGTTGCAATCGGACGGTGGATTTGGCATGGCCTTGAACATTGACGCAGGGTGCCGACTCTGGCTTTCGCCGCACTTCTCGTTGAACCTCGGCTACCAACTCGTTGGCGGTGCCTTCGACGGACGCGACATCGATCTCACGGGAAGTCTGCAGGGCATTGTCGCGGGCGCATCGTGGCGATTCTGAGAAACGCATGGACGGGCATCCAACGAAGTTTCTCCGCGCACGCATTCGGCACGCGCTCTTCACGGTGGTTCCAGATCGGCTCACGGGTGGTCGACTCCGCGCGCGGCACTTGAGCCAACCGATCGAACTCACGAAGATCGCACTTGCCCCGAAGGGTTGGCCGCGCGGCTTTGATGGATTCAAGATCGCACATCTCTCGGATTTTCACTTCGGACACCTTGCGTCGAGCGAGCGCATTCGCGAGGCCGTGGCAACGGCCAATGCGGCGCAGCCCGACCTCGTCGCGTTGACGGGCGATCTTGTTGACCTTCACGCAGACGATTGCGATCTCCTCTTCGCCGAACTCGCGCAACTGCGCGCGCCGTGCGGCATCTATATGGTGCTGGGAAATCACGATCATCTCCATGCACCGCGCAAGATCATCAAGG
>SXGT01516159.1_pt1 | contig 56279 bp, 53 predicted proteins | sample 3176221 | NCBI WGS metagenome assembly SXGT01 (sample SAMN11356862, study PRJNA531348) | freshwater metagenome | isolation source: freshwater sample F1-120 | place: China: Fuxian Lake, Yuxi | collected 2017-12-25 | reverse complement strand
TACTACCAGCCGGAAGCTTACATCCCTTCGAGCGACGTCTACATCGAAAAAGAAGCCACTATTAACGACGAACTCGACAAGTTGCGGCTTTCGGCGACGCGGTCGCTGTTCGAGCGTCGCGATTGCATCATCATCGCGAGCGTGAGTTGCATCTATGGCCTGGGGTCTCCCGAAGCCTATTACGGCATGCTTCTCATGCTCGAAAAAGGACAGAAGATCTCGCGCAACCAGATCGTTTCGCGCCTGGTGGACATACTCTACGACCGCAACGACGGCGACTTCAAGCGCGGGGCTTTTCGTGTGCGCGGAGACACTATCGAGGTTTTTCCCACCTACGACGACTTTGCCTTTCGCATCGAACTCTGGGGCGATGAGATCGAAAGCCTCTCGCGGATAGACCCGCTGCTCGGACAGGTGAAGCAGACTTACGTGCGCCTCCCGATCTATCCGAAGACGCATTACGTCATGTCCCAGGAGATGAAGGACCGCGCGGCCGTAAGCATTGAAGCGGAACTGATCGCCTGGCGAACGGAGCTCGAGAAATCGGGAAAGCTTGTCGAAGCGCAAAGGCTCTATCAGCGCACCATGTTCGATCTGGAAATGATGAAGGAGATCGGCTATTGCCACGGCATTGAGAACTACTCGCGCCATTTTTCCGGACGGTTGCCCGGCGAAGCGCCGCCGACTCTGCTCGATTATCTGCCGCAGGATGCGCTGCTGTTTCTCGACGAAAGCCATCAGACCGTTCCGCAGCTGCACGGCATGTATCACGGCGACCGTTCACGAAAGGAAAATCTGGTGGCGCACGGATTCAGGTTGCCGAGCGCGCTCGACAACCGTCCACTGACCTTCGAGGAGTTCGAGAATCGCGTGGATCAGGTGCTGTATGTTTCGGCGACTCCAGGGCCGTATGAACTGACGAGATCGGCGGGCGTTGTGGTGGAGCAGATTATCCGGCCAACGGGACTGCTCGATCCTGAAACCGAAATCCGGCCGATACGCGGACAGGTGGACGATCTGCTGAACGAGATCCGGAAGCGCGCCGCCGCCAATCAGCGGGTGCTCGTGACAACGCTGACCAAGCGCATGTCCGAGGATCTTGCGGAGTACTATTCCGAAGTTGGCGTGAAGTGCCGCTACCTGCATTCGGAAGTCAGCACGCTCGACCGCATGAGAATTCTTCGCGACCTGAGGCGAGGCGAATTCGACGCCCTCATCGGCATCAACCTGCTGCGGGAGGGGCTGGACCTGCCTGAAGTGTCTCTCGTCGCGATTCTGGATGCCGATAAGGAAGGTTTCCTGCGGTCGGCGGGAGCGCTGATTCAGACCATGGGCCGCGCGGCGCGTCACGTGGAAGGCCGCGCGATTTTGTACGCCGACGTGATTACGGACAGCATGCGCCGGGCCATCGACGAAACCACGCGCCGGCGCCGCACGCAGGCCGATTACAACGAGCGGAACGGAATCACGCCGCAATCGATCCTGAAGCCCATCGACATGAGCCTGGTCAAGATCGCCGAGGGCGACTACGTAACCGTCGAGGCCGGCGACGATCCGGATTACGACGCTTTGAACGGCCCCGAACGCCAGAGTTTTCTGGCGGAACTCGAAGAACGCATGAAGGAAGCCGCGCGCAAGTTCGAGTTTGAAACGGCGGCCCAGCTACGCGATAGGATAAAGGCCCTGAAGACAAGAGAACTGGAGGGCGCGGGATCATGAGCGAACGCGTTACGAGAAGGACCGGTTTGAATCGAACGATGCTAAGGGCAGCGTCATTGTCCGCGGCCGCGCAGACCGCGGGCGGCCCCAACGTGCTATCTAAGCCGCAAGACGACGACCTGCGCGCCGAGTATCAACCATACATCGCGTTCAACGAGCTTCAATTGAGTGGACGCGCGAAGCCGCTTGGAAGAAGGCGGGCCGTTTGGTCTGTTTCACCACGCACTGGTTACCGGCACCGGCAGCCCGACACGCATGAAGAAGCGAGCAAAGGCTTGCGACAGATGCTCTCGATAGGGCGGTAGCAACCGGAGACGAGGCGCATTTCGAGCGGCCAAAAGCATTTCTAAAAACACTCTCGGGACGGTGAATACATCATGGAAGTCCACGATCCGGTGTTCGGTCGTAACCGCACCTTCTGGTTCAGCATTCAAGATACTCAGATTCCAAACCAAGCCATCTCGAATATCGTCACAGTGTCCCTTCCAAGCTTTCGGAGTGGCGGTCTGCTGCTTAGCTGTCATCTCCTCTTCCCAATGGTTCCGATATGTGGCGAGGGAGTAATGAGCGCAGAGAACAACATTGCCGACTTTTTCGTGTTCGAGGTCACAGGCCTGTGTCATGACAACGACGTCGGCTGAAAAGGCATCCGTGGACTGCTTCAGAATCTCCGTCTCGTGGGTGCCGTTGAGCTGAGGCGGCTCTGCTTTCCAGCCGATGAGCGGGCAGTTGAAGATCAAATCGCCTTGAGTGAGTTTAATCGCTGCCCCAACTGTGGAGTACCAAATGTCAGGCATCTCGGCGTTCGGATGTACGGCGGTCAATATGAATGCGTGGCGTCAGCCGCCGTAACATTCCTGTGCGAAGTTCCATCGTTTGGGAGAAGAGGATAGTCCTTGCCGGGTGGATCGCAAAACTCCCCCGCCACGCACTTGGATCTACTTCGGGAGGCGCCACCGCGCTCTGAGCCGTGGACCTGATTTCCCATGCCCCGGAAGGCGCTTCCAGAATAAACATTCGCGGAAGCAGCTTCGACAAGCCGGGGGCGTGAAACCGCAGTTCCCGAGCCAGAGTAGAGAACGCCGTTTCCGGGGGAGTTACGATGAAAACAATTTCCTGCGGATGCTCAGGACGTTCCTCAGCTTCGTTGTTACGGCGCGCTACGTCTGTCGTCGTGATTGAAGTCCCCCATTGTCGTGGGAATTTCCCCCAGTAGGGTAAGGTGGCGGCGGCTGAACTCATCGTGTCCTCCTCCAAACGTCGTTTTGCGTTCTCTCATTGGTAAGGTCTGCAAACCCTCGCACAATCCATTCGTGTGCCATGTCGAACCACCCCTGCATTGCAGGCAAGGATTTCTCTGTTGCCATGCCCCGCACAGTCAGCTCAAAAACGAAAAGCGGTCGATTGTCCTCCCGGCTCTCGCCGTTCTGGATTGAAGCGTGAAGCCGGCCCATCTTCCTTGGAAGAACGAACGTCGTTCTCCAGTTGATACCTTCCGGGGGAGGCAAAAATCGCTCTTGTTCAGCTCTCCAGCCGAAGTCTGCAAAAATCTTCCCTACATCGGAGTTGGCGGCCCAGCCTTCGTCCTTATAGATGTGATTGACGTACGTCATCTCATATTGCAACGGCTCAACAGCGCCCAGCTTGTGTTCCGCAACGAACTCCTGGAGCGTGCCGAGGTGCTTGAGAAACCTCCCAAAGACGTGGCCATATCGAGGGTAGGTGTTCTCCGCGTTGAGTTTTCGCCAGTTGTGGAGGAACCTGTCGCGCTGAACTTGGATGATGCCGTTTCCGTTTGCGTGCACGAACCAAACCCTCGGCAACGGAGGAATTTCAGCGAACTCCGGCTTGTTCCGGGCCGCTCCCTCACCAAAGCCCTCGATGATGGGGATGATGGGGGGCGCTTCCTGGCAGCTCGGGTATTCTGCTTTAAATCGGTCCCACAGCAAACCCAAGTGGGGCGCAAGAAGGTTGTCGACGGATCTGAACAGCACCCCGCAAACGACCTCATTGACAGGAGGGTTGTCGAATTCGGGAAGCGGTTGTTCTGTGTGAGAGGTCATCGTCTCTTGGAGTCTGGTTTCAAGCGCCACGACGTAAGTCTTTTAGCATATCAGTCTTTAAAGTCCTATCGGCAAAACCTGCTCTTTCTAAAATACATAGACGCGGCAAGCGCAGTTCTGGGTTCAGATTGGCACATCGTGCGATGCGCCTTCAGCCGCCGAACGCCTCCGCTTGTCGTAAAGCTGCGTAGTTGTCACGTGCCGATGGCCGAGCAACTCTTGAACCTTGCGGATGTCCACGCCGGCATCAAGCAGCAGCGTCGCCGTAGTGGCCCGCAGGCTGTGGGGAGTGTAGATGCACTCTCGCCGGGCCGACCCATCCGCCGATGTGACCTCATGCGTTGAGCCCGGAAGCCGCTCCAGGTAGCTCAACACTACCCGCCACATCGTCACCTCATCCATCCCTCGGTTTGCCAGAGCCTCACTCCGAGAGCTCCCACGGGGACGGAAGGGAAGCCGGCTCAATGGCCGGTCTGAGCGCCGCGAGTCGTGACCGGAAGGCTCCAGAGCGTTCCACCCGCCGTGATGAAGAGGGTCTTTCGATCGGGACCTCCGAACGCACAGTTCGTGACTTCATCCACGGGAATAGGCACAAACGCCAGCAAGGCGCCTTCCGCGGACAGAATGTACACGCCGCCCTTGAACTCGTCCGCGTCTTCAAACGGAGGCGCGGGCTTCGTGCGGCCTGCCGCGACGTAGAGCCTTCCCGATTCATCCATCTTGAATCCGTCCGGGCCGCGTCCCGTTTTCCAATCGAAGATCGGCTTGCGGCTGGCGGGGTCGATTGCTCCATTCGGCCGAAGCCGGAAGGTCCACAGTTTTCGCGCGCCGCCAACGGCGTTGTTGTTGTTGTCCGCGACGTAGAGCAGATCGTCCTTCGGAGAAATCAGAATGCCGTTCGGCCGCTCCACTTCGTGGGTGACGATGCGCGACACTTTCCCGGGCGCGTCGATCCGGTACACTCCTTCGACCATGCGGCCCTCGCTGTCGCGCATTTCCATCGTGTCCCGCTTCCCGTAGCGCGGGTCCGTGAAATAAATGCGGCCTTTCGAATCCATCGTCAAATCGTTCGGTGAATTGAAGCGTTTGCCTTCGAAATTGTCAGCGAGGACTGTGATGGATCCGTCCGGTTCGGTGCGCGTGATCCGGCGGTTCGACGATTCGCACACCACCAGGCGGCCCTCTTTGTCGAAGAGCAGGCCATTCGCCCCACCCGAAGGTGAGCGAAAGACTTCGACGGCTCCCCGCAAATCGCGTTTCGTGATCCGGTTGCCGCCTGTGAAGTAAAGCGCGCCCGAACTCCAGGCCGGACCTTCCCCCGCGCCAACCGGCCCGAGATTCACTGGCGCAGCGCCGGGCGCAAGCGGCGATTCGGCTGCGCAAGCGAGGGCCACAATGGATAGCGCGGCGGCAACAGTGGAAACGCGTATTCCGAATCGAACCATGTGAGTCAATACATCACAGGATACGAGCGCGCCGCAAGCCCAGGCGCCGCAGCACGGGATCGCGATCGAACGCGGCACCCTTCACGCCATACACCGGCAGGCGTCGCGGTTCATTCCGGAGGACGCCCTCCATCCTAATTGGGGTAACGTGCAGGAAGCAGGACGGAATTCCTCGGAATCGCTCGCTCTTCCGCTCTTCGGGACTCAGCCCATGTTCCGCTTGAGAAACTTCACGCCCTCGAAGGCAATCGATTCGGGAGTCGGCGCGATGTCACGCCAGATGGACGCAGCCGCCGACAACTCGCCGAGAGCGAAGCCGAAGCTTTCGATCGTCAGCCAGCCGTCGTATTGAATGTCCCGCAGCGCCTGAAACACGCCGGACCATTCGACGTGCCCGCTGCCCGGAATGCCGCGATCATTCTCGCAAGTGTGGACATGCTTCAAGTGCCTCGCTACCGTCCGGTAGCCAGCCGCGATATCCTTCTCTTCGATGTTCGCGTGGAAGGTGTCGAAGAGAATTCCCACGTTCGGGTGGTTGATCTCGTCGCACAGCGCCACGGCGTCCGCGGCGGTGTTCAGGAAGTACGTCTCAAAGCGGTTTAGCGGCTCGATGGCCACGGTGACGCCGTATTCGGTCAACACCGGGCCGATCGCCTGGTAACAGTCCACCGCCCACTTCCATTCATCCGCGTTACGCCTTCGTCCTGGCAGGTAACCGACTGGCGAATAGAGCGGTCCCGCGATGATCTTCGCGCCCACTTCCGCGGCCGACTTCACCGCCGCCTTCATATGCTCACGTGTTCTCGCGCGAACCGAGGCGTCATCCGAGATCATATTCAGTCCGCCAACCAGCACGGAGCAGATGGTGCATTCGAGCGCGTTTTCTTCAAGGCCTCGCCGGATGTCGGCTGCGGCGAAAGCGGCCGGGTCGAACAGCGGCACCTCCACGCCATCGAAGCCGTTGGCCTTGATTTGAGGAAGCAGCGGGAGGTTCGACCGGTCGAAGTTAGCCGTCCAAATGAATGTGTTTACGCCGAATTTCATGCGATGAACCTCTTTGCATCCGGATTTCCGGGGCCGAAATGCTTCAGGAGGACCAGATTCTCCTTGTCGCTGCGATTGGTAATGACAACGCCGGCCTGGGCCGCCGGCGCAGTGACGAAAAACTCATCTTTCGTCATCTGTCCATAGCGGATGAGCGACGGGGTTTCGGCTTCGAGCGTCCCAACCGAGCCCCATCCCTGGACGGTGATCATGCCGTACGCGGCGGCGTCCCAAATAGTCGCCGACCGCCCTGGAAACACCGTCAGTTCTTTCGCCGAATAGTATCCGGTGGAATAGGTGACCCACTGTTCGGAGTACCCGGCGTCGGCCATTCCGCCGGTGCCGGTGACGGGAGTTGGGTGGAACAACCGGTGCGCGGCGAACTCGGGGTCAACGTTCGCCTCCCAATCGAGCATGCCGATGATGTAATCGAGATCGTGATGGTACTCGGCGGGAACGTCCTTCACCAGCAAGTCCCACGGCACGGCGCGGCCCTCCACCATCGACTGGAACATACCGAATACGTCCGAGTTCACTTGTGGTTCGTAGGTAACGAGCGACCCCGGCGCGTGGAGGATGCCGGCGTCGATCTGCCAGCCGGTTCCGGGCTTAAGCTTATACGCCTTCGAATGATACAGAATGCCGTTATCGCCCTGATTCCAGCGTTCCAGACAGCGGCGGATGTCGTCCTTCGTAGTGCCAGGTTCGAGGCCCATGAAGGTGTAGGGGAAGTTGTTGTCCTTGAAGTTGTACTGCGGCGGGAAATAGTAGGCCTCGGGCTTGCCTCTTTGCCCGACGCGCCTCGCGTCCGCCTCGCTCTGATGCATGTGATGCGGGATGGGGCCGAGGTTATCGAAAAACTTGCAGAGCACGTTCCAGCCGCCCTGTTCGCGCATGACATCGGCGCCGAGAAACCGATCGCCCATCGTTTCCACGGCCTCGCGCAACAGAACCCGCGCGCCGTTGATATCGATATAGCTCAATCCTTCGCTAACCGGCGTTCCAGGGCCGTTCGCGGCGTTCGTGGTGGAAGCGAACCACCGTTCGTCGATGCCGCCCCGATGCGCGCCGCACGCGTAGAGATCGCGCGGATCAAGCTTCAGACGCCCACCGGGCATAAGAAAGGCGCGAGGCACCCAGCAAGGCGCAAGCCTCACAATACCTTCGCCGGAAGCGAGGGCCTGTTGTAACAGAGAGGTATTCGACATGATCTATTTTTTGGCTGACGGCTGCTCCACGCCAGCGCCCGCGGACGATGCGCGAACCTCGCTTTTCGGTGTGACTTTCAATGCGATCAGTTCCCCCGCAAACGACGATTGCTGCCCCGCCGCCCGGGTTTCAACGTTGCCGGAAACGACGATGGGCTGATCGATCGGCTTGGCCGATGGCAGAGCTTCCAGGATGAAACTGCGCCGGTCTTCGGTCTCGTTGATAAGCACGCCATTCAGGCCTACGTCGAGAATGCGAACGCCCGGCGGCAGGTTCCGGACTTCCACCGGAACGCGCCCGCGGTATTCGTTATTGCGCTTAATGCTGACGTGCACTTCGGCAGTGCCGCCGGGCTGGAGCGTCACCTGCCTGGTTTCTGCGTGCATCTGGATATCGGACTTCGGCATCAGCGAGATGAGTTTCAGCCTGTCTTCAAGATTCGCGCGGTGCGTCATCACGCGGCCGCCATAGGTGGCGCGCCCCTCAACCTTGAACTCAGCCGCGCGCGGGAGCGACGCGTTTTCGCGAGCGGCCAGCAGCAGGGTGGTGGTCACCTGGCCTTCACCAATCACGCCCCTGGTGGCTTCAAGTCCCGGGGGAAGATCAAGTATCGAGACGTCGATCGGACCGTCGAAATCGTCCATGCGCTGCGCGGTAACGGTAATCGGAATGCGCCCGCCCGCGGGCACATTCGGGTTCCTGGGAGCGACTGCAAGCTGGAAGTCCGGGAGCGCGGGCCGCATTGACAGGCGGTAGGCGTAATCTTCGCCGGTCAAGCCGCGCGTGTCGCGGATGCGCAGAACGTACTCGCCCTCGGCGGGAGCCGTGAATCGCAGCCGCGAATCGCGCCCGTAGCCGGGACCGCCATCGTCGTTACGATACGTTAACCGCACGAGCGGCAAGCCGTTCGATGCGAATTTCGCCCCGGGCGGATGAATCTGAACTTTATAGACAGCCTGGTCCTGGGCGTGGGCTTCGCTGGAGGTATCGAATTGCGCGATGCGCTGTCCGCCGAAAGCCACAAAACGAAAGTCGTCGTCCGGAGTCCGCGGCAGAGCTTCCACTTGCAGGATCTCACTGCCCGCCATCGCGTAATCGCCCGCGGCGAAACCGGCAGGCGACTGGAGCCGGAGGCCGGGCTGAATCGAATCGTGGTCTCGCAAGACGGTATTGGTTTCGATGAGGCACCGCACGGTAGCCCGCTCCACGGGTTTACCCTTCGCGTCAAGCACTTCGATCAACGAGTCGAGCGGCGAACCCAGGCGCGCCGCGCTGACATCGAACACGAGCCTTTCGCCCTTCCGTGCCTTGAATCGAAAATTCTCCTCCGCCGCGAGCATGCGCCCGTTGACAATCGCCGGGAGCGCGACTGACTGTGCCGTTTCGACGGAAGCGTTACTGCCGTTCGATAGAATTTCGGGATCGTCGCCGAGCGCCAGCTTGACGCGGTTGAAGGCGTGCCCGGCCTTGGTCTCCGGCCGGATGATCTGGGCGCGTTCGTCTTCCGGCGAAGGATCGCCCTTGACGCGCACGTTCGGCGCATCCAGGTTGTAACCCTTCAGCGCGACTTCCGACGACTTTCCGCGCGGAACACCCAGCGGAAACGCGGCCAGCGCGATCGGAAACTTCCCGGTCTTGATCCGGTAAATGTGGTTGCGCCCGCCGCTTTGCTGATAGTCGGAAACGCGGACATAATAGGCGCCGCTCTTTTTGAAATGGTGACCGAACGCAACGGTATCCGTCTTCCCATCCGCGCCGAACTCGCGCACCGGATTCCGCGCTTCATCGAAGATGGAGATCACGGGTTGGAGCGCCGTGCCCAGCATCGCCGCGCCGTTGTCGAAAACCAGTTGTTCGCCCGCTTTAACGGAAATTTTGTAGTAGTCCACGTCGCCCGGCTGCGAGATTGAGCCAACCAGGATCGACGGCAGATAGGATTCAAAGGCATTCTCGGCGGTGTCGTTCGGTTCCCTGTCGGGGCTTTCGCCGTAGTAAGGCTCGACCGCGAAGCGGGCTTCGGGACTGGTGCCGAGCGGCGTTTGCAACCGCATCGAAACGGTGCTGACCTGAGCCTCCGGACTGATATCGAGTTCGACCGTCACCTGATTCCGCATAGGCAGCGGGCCAAGGTCAACTGTCGAAAGAGTGCCGTTGCTGCCGAGGCGTATGTCCGGGAGGTCCGGCAGTTCCTTCACGCGCAGGATCTTCGCCTTGATTCCGGGCTCGCTGAAGTAGATGGCGCTCGCACCGGCAAGGTTGAACCCTTCGACGGTCATTTCGACCGTCGCGCCGCGCGAAACACCAAGCGGCGAGACCGCATTGATGGTGGGCGGCGTAGTTCGATTTCCCGTCGGCCAATCGATGGGCTGCTGCCCACAGAGGGTTGCAGCCGCGAGAGCAAAGATCCAGGTTTGTTTCATGTTCGTGCCTCTTTACACGCTAGTTCAATATTGCGAGCGAACCGTCGTAGCGTCCGGCTGCGAAACTTTTTCCATCCGGGGAATACGCGAGCGACAGCACCCAATCCGGCTGTTTTGCGAACGCCTTCACTTCCGTCAGATCGTCCGCCTTGAAAATCTTCAGCGTTCTGTCCGCCGCCGTCGAAACCAGATACTTCCCGTCCGGCGACCATGCAAGTTTGAGGATCGCATCCTCGTGCGCAATCAGTGACTGCACCATTGTCCCGCTCTTCTCGCCGAGCGACCAGATCCGAATCGACTTGTCGAGCCCGGCGGCCGCCACCTTCGTTCCGGTGGGGTCGAGCGCGAGCGTGTTCAATCCGTCGAGAGCTTCGGACATGGTGAAGAGCCGCTCTCCAGTTCCGGTATCCCATACTTTCACGGTGCGATCCGCGGCCGCCGAAACCAGGCGTTTACCGTCCGGGACAAACGCCAGTGCGTAGACCGCATCGATGTGATCCTTCAACGTCCGAATCTCTTTGCCGGTCGCGGCGTTCCAGAATTTGATCAGCTTGTCGTAGCTCGCGGTGGCGATGGTTTTGCCGTCCGGCGCGAAAGCAACGGCGTAGATGCAATCTGAGTGGCCGTCGATGGTGAGGGTCTGAGCGCGCTTCTCGACGTCCCAGATCTTCACCTCTCCAGCGCGCCCCGGCAGACCGCCGGCCGCAGCCAGCCACCTGCCATCGGGCGAAAACGCCAAGGCGCGCACCGCTTCCGCGTGTCCTGTAAGCGCAGCGGCCGTCTTGCCGGAGGCATCGGCCAGCACGACTTCTTTATATCTTCCGAGCGCGAGCAGATTGCCATCGGGACGCCACGCAACCGCGCCGATCTGCGCTTTCACCGGTACACGCGGTTTGATATCGGGAAGTGAGGCGCGCGCAGTCGCTTCCTCGCCGGGTTTCGGCGGGTTCGCACCCGCGTCGATCCACTTGCGAATGATTTCAATCTCGCCGGCCGAGAGCGGCTTGCCGCTCAGGGGCATGACGGGCGCGGCTTTTCCGACGAGCATCAGGTACATGCGGCTTTCTCCGCTCTTTCCCGGAACGAATGCTTCGCCGTGGCCGCCGCCCTTGCGCATCCCTTCAAACGTTTCGAGGTCGAGCCCCCCCATCCGCGATTTTCCGGCGTGGCAGCCCAGACACTTCGAGGCGAGAATCGGCCGGACGTCCTTGAATTCCTGGGCATGGAGGATAGCCCCGGCGGCGATTGTGAGAACGGCGATGCGCATCAGTAGTTGAAGAGAAATTCCTTGCTCGTGAGCAGGGCCCACATCATATCTTCAAGAGCCTGCCGCCGCGTGTCCCGCTGGCTTTCGGTGGAACCGGTTGCCACGCGGCTCTTCTTCAACTCCGCGAGCATCGGCTCTTTCTCCGCGTCGCCAGGATAGCGGCTGTAAGCTGAAAGGAACAGATGATCGAGCGTCCGCGAATCGGACAACCCCAGCTTCAGCGCGAGCGCGGCATAGCCATCCGGAGCGCTCAGCTTCTTGTTCAGCGTGTCTCCGTTGATGACGTGCAGGGCCTGCGTGATGTTCGGCTCGCTTGACCGTTCGGCGGCATCGCAAATCACCCGATTCGGCCTTCCGAACGACGCCAGAAACTCCGACTTCACTTGTGTATCGGGCAACTGCAATGCGCGCGTCCCGGCCGGAAAGCCGGGGAACCGCGTCGCCACGCCCGTCACCTGCGACATGGTATCGAGCAATACTTCCGCGGGCAGCCGCTTCACGATGTACTTGGAGTAATACTTGTTGTCGTTCTGATTCGTCGCGTTCGCCTCGGAGGCAAGCTGATACGCGCCCGAGTTCATGATGTTCCGGATCAGCCGCTTCACGTCGAAGCCGTTCGACGAGAAATCCTTCGCGAGCGCCGAGAACAGATCTTCGTTCGACGCCGGATTCGTCGCACGGACGTCGTCCACCGGGTCCACCAGACCGCGACCCATAAAATTCGCCCACACGCGGTTGACCAGCGCCCGGGAGAAATACGCATTGTCCGGACTCGTAAGCCATTTGGCGAAATGCGCACGGCGGTCGGAGGTGGAATCGAGATCCATCGGAATGCCGTCGAGCGGCGTGGGCGGGAGCGGCTTCAGCAGCCGCGGATGGTTGACGTCACCGGCGGCCTTGGCGAAGACGATAGAATCACCGGCTTCGCTTCCGTTCTTGATACCGATGCGCGAGAACAGATTCGCCATCTGGTAATACTGCTTCTGCGTCCACTTTTCGAGAGGATGATTGTGGCAGCGCGCACAAGTGATGCGCTGTCCGAGAAAGGCCAGCGTCGCGTTCTCACTCAGGTCGATCGGATCTTTGTGCAGGACGAAGTAGTTGAGCGCGCCCATCTGCTTCGAATTCCCGGATGCGGTGAAAATTTCGCGAGCGAACTGGTCCCACGGCTTGTTCTGCTTTACGCCGTCGCGAATCCAATTGTAGAAGGACCACATCGCGTTCGGCCGCAAGCGGCGGCTCGAGACGAGCATCAGGTCGGACCACTTGTAGCTCCAATAATCCACGTACTCATCGCGCTCAAGGAGGCTATCCACCAGCTTCGCGCGCTTGTCCGCGCGCTTGTCCGCGAGGAACGATTCCACCTCTTCCGCGGTCGGCAGTATTCCGGCCGCATCGAGAAACGCCCGCCGGATGAACGTGGAATCGGCCGCACGGGAAGAGGGCGCGATGTTGAGAGTCTTCCACTTCGCGAGCGTCAGATCGTCGATGAAGTTGCGCCGCTCGAACTTCGAATACGCATCGGCCGAAACAGCGCCCGCGAAAGGCACGCTCACCCGCGAATAGAGGACGCGGCTCGAATAATAGAGAGTTATCGCGGCCTCGCCGCTGCCGTTCATCTTGACATGGCCCAAGTCGTCCACACCCGCTACGCCTTCGTCGCTTGTAGCGAACTTCACCCACCGCGTGACGTCCTGAACCTGGCCATCGGAGTACTTTGCCCGCACCACCAACTGTTGTTCGCCGCCCGGCGCGAGTGTGGCGTTCGCGGGAAACACTTCGAGGCCGGTAATCTGCGTGTCCTTGTCGGAGGGCGGTGGCGTTCCAGACGCGATCCATTCGGCGAGCACGCGATATTCGAGCGAATCCGTATCGAAGCGTTTGCCGCCGCCGTGCGGGGCCGCGCCTGCCGGTTTGAGAAGCATCAGGCTGCTCGACGGCTCGGCGAGCGAAACACGGCGCCCGTTCGCCTGGCGCGTAAGCGTGTCGAAATCCACCTCTGGATCGTATCCGCGCAGCGTGAGCTTGAAACCGTTCTTGCCGGCGAGCGCTCCGTGGCAGGCGCCCTGATTACAGCCGGCCTTCGTCAGGACGGGAATTACATGATTCCGAAAACTCCAGGTAAAGGGCGACTGCGCTCCTTTCACCCGGACGGTGGCGGATGCCGACGCACCGTTCGCCGTGGCAGTGATGGTGACCTGCCCGTCGGCGACCGGCCGCAAGAGACCGGAGGCATCCACACTCGCCACTTTCGGATTCGACGAGGACCATTTCGCATTACGCGTCCAGTCCTCCTGATGGCTATCGACGGTGGCCTCGGCCAGCAGTTGATGGAGCGCTTCGGGCCCGGTGAGATCCACCTGCGGCGGAAGAATCGAGAGGCTTGGAGCGGCAAGCGCAATGCCACCGAGCGCCAATACAATAAGTGTCGGCTTCATGGAAATCCAGCGTCAGCTATACAGTTCACGAATCGGCTCGACGCCGGACTCGACCAGCGGAATCGGACGTCCCTGCGCACCGGGCAATTCGAAATTCATCGGCAGTCCCAGACCGTGATAGACGGTCGCAGCCACTTGCGCGGGCGTGACGGGACGGTCCTTCGGAAGAGCGCCGATCTCGTCGGAGGCGCCGATCACCTGGCCGCCCTTAATCCCGCCGCCGGCCATCGACATGGTCCAGCACTGCGGCCAGTGGTCCCGTCCGCCGGCCGGGTTGATCTTCGGGGTGCGTCCGAACTCGCCGGTCGCAACCACCATCGTGTCACCGAGAAGGCGGCGATCCTGCAAATCCTCAAGCAGCGAACTGTAGGCCATGTCGAACATTGGCCCCACCAGATCGCGATAACAACTGATCGGGCTGAAGGGCTTCGATCCGTGAATATCCCACGTGATCTCGTCGAAAACGGTTTCAAACATGTTGACCGTGACGAAGCGCACACCGGCTTCGATCAGGCGGCGGGCGAGCAGGCAACTCTGCCCAAAGCGGTTGAGCCCGTATTTTTCGCGAACCTTCTCCGGCTCACGCGAAAGCTCGAAGGCCTCGCGCGCCTTTTGCGAGGACATCAGCGTGTAGGCCTGATGGAAAGTGGAATCGAGCAGCCGGGCGTCGGCGGAAGTTTCAAATTTGCTTACGGTCCTGTCCACCATCTCGCGCCAGTTCTTACGGCGATCGACGCGCAATGCGGAGAGGTAATCGGGCGGCAGCATGTCCGGCACTCTGAAGTTCGGGTCGGACGGGTCCGCGTTCAGAACGAACGGGTCGAACTGCTTGCCGAGGAAACCGGCGTTCTGCCCATGCGGCATGTTGCCGCCGGTGTTCCCGATTGGACGCGGCAGCAGCACGTGCGGCGGAACATCGCCCTTCGGCCCGCGCACCTTGCCGAGCACGCAGCCCATGTGCGGATGTTCGATCCCGCCCTGGAAAAGGCGTCCGGTCTGCATCATCTGGTGCCCGGTGTCGTGAACGGCCGCGGCGGTGTGGTACACGCTGCGGATGAGCGCGAACTTATCCGCGTGCTTCGCCATGCGGGGGAAATTTTCGGAGATCTCAATGCCGGAAACGTTCGTCCTGATGGGCTTGTACGGTCCGCGAATTTCGGCCGGCGCGTTCGGCTTCATGTCCCATGTGTCGAGCTGCGAGGGACCGCCGACGAGAAAGAGCATGATGCAGTTTGTCTCTTTGGGGGAGATCTCCTGCTTCGCGGCCAGCGCCTTGGCTGCGAAGAATTGCGGCAGCCCGAGACCCAGAAGGGGAAGAGATCCGGCGTGCAGAAAATCGCGGCGTCGCAGGCCGTCACAGAACTCAACCGGTTTGTCGGCATCGAGTCGAATCATGAGCGTAATACTCCTTATCCAGATTCAGAGGCTGAGCTGATTCTAACCAATTGGATAGGTTAGTGCAAACTCAATGCGCGATAAGGGTTGGCCGCTACGCGACATCAGGATCAGACCCGAGGTATTCCGGAAATGGCGCGCCTAAACATCTGAGCCAGGGCTGCGCCCGGCCTTGCGTTCTACTTCACGCCTTCGAACTTTACGCTATGGTCCGAGGTCACCGCCCAGGTCTCCGCGGGCGAATCGGTCCGGAAGTATGACCACGGACCGGGAATCCACGGATAGCGATCCACGATGGATTCGTCGACGTCAATGCCCAACCCCGCTCCTCGCGGGACTATGAGATCTCCGTTTTCAATCGTGAGCGGTTCCTTCAGGATTTCCGCCGCCAGCGGAAATTCGTACATGCTGCGAAGCGTGGGCGTCGAGTAGATGGGATACTCCAGCCACTCGACAACGGTGTCCGGCCAGCAGACGCCCAGGTGCGCGGCCGCCAGGACTTCGAGCGCAGTCCCCCAGCTATGGAAAGCGAAGCGCTGTCCGTGGCGGGCGATAGCGCTAAACAGGCGACGCGCCATCGCGAATCCGCCCTGGCAGCAGACGTCCATCTGAACGTAGTCAACGCTGCCGCTCCCGATCAGATCGAGAAAGCGGTCTTCGTTGGGTTCATGTTCGCCGCTCGCAAGCGGCACGAGGTCTCTTTCCTTCAGGCGGATATAGGCTTCGTGATCGTCGGGCGGCATCGGTTCCTCAAGCCAGGCGATGCCGAATCGCCCCATTTCGCCCGCGAGGCGCTCCACCGTCTCGTAGCTGTAGCTGTTGTCGCCCATACGCCACCAGCTATGGGCGTCCACCATCAGATCGACATCCGGTCCTACCGCTTCGCGCATGAGGCGGACTGCTTCAAGATCGGCGTCCGGCCCGAGCGCGGGGCGCATTTTATAACCGCGGTAGCCAAGAGCGGCAATGGCGGCGGCCTCCTCGGCGTAGCCTGCGGGCGACTGATACATGCCCGCGCTTCCGTAGAGGCGGATACGGTCGCGAACGCGTCCCCCTAGCAGTTCAGAAATGGGAACGCCGTGGGCCTTCGCCACCAGGTCGTACAGTGCGACTTCAACGGCACAGTACAGCTTGGCGACTTCCCCATCCCGGCCCGGGCCCTGCATGAACTGGACGCGGAGCGCATCCGGATCGCTGAGCGTCCGGCCTTCGAGAAAAGGCGCGATAACGGTCTGAACTGTCTGGTGCGCCTTCTCGCCGGCCGCGCCCGGCGCGTACCCGGCAAGACCATTCGACGTTTCAATCCGCGTGAACATGGCGTCGCGCTTCAGGATGGTCCGCTCACCGCCATGGAAGGGGAGTTTGATGGGTTCGGCGAACGGATACGACAGCAGAAATGACTGAACTTTGGCGATTTTCATTTTGGAGGCAGCGGCGCGGCGGCTTCCGCGCCCAATCCTGCATAGCTTTCCTTGGTTTTCACTACCTTATTACCCTCGAAGATGACGAACAGGATGCGGCCCGGAGCCTGACCGTAGATCCAATCCTCAAGCTCCACGCCATCCTTGGTCTCTCTCGTCTTCCTCACGGGGTGACCGAGGGAGAGGAGCACTTGCTCGCGATTCATGCCGGCCTGCGCGCGCTTCTCCTTGATCGCTTTCTGTATCTCGGGCGGGAGGCTCTCCGCGTAAAGCTCGGTGGCCGAGCGCTTCTCGAAATCGAGCACGGGGGCGAGGATCTTCTTGATACTCGACGCCTTCATCGCCGGCACGGGTTTGTGAAACAGCAGTTCGATCGCGGTACCGGCGAGCGCAGCTCCAGACTGGCCGATCGGCGTCGAGCGGTTGCCCATACCGACTTCCACCCGGTCATACCACTTGCGGCCGCCCTTGATACCACCGTTGATTTCGAGAAGGATTTTATCGCTCTCGATTGTTACTTTGGTGATCTGAATCAGATCGCCGACGCGCGCGGCAGGGCCCAGTTCCTTGCCCGCATCGTCCCAGTGTTTCCTGTCGTAGGAGCCAGCAGCTTCGAACGGCAGCGGCTTCTTCGAACGGGGCAAAGGCGCTTTGACGGTGGCGAACTCGGCCATCAGCCCGCGCACCACTTCGACGCGCTCGTCGAAACTGAGCTTGTCGGATGCCGGGGCGCGCGCCGAAAGGAGAAGCGCTGCTATCAACAACGCCGGGACACGCATATCTATGCCTCCTCCAGCAACTGAACCTTTTGCCGCAGCACCGGAGCACGCCGGACGAACGCTGCCAGAAGGAACAGCACGGCACTGGTCAGGGTGCTCCCTTCCACGCCGTAGTCGCCTCCGCTCCACAACGGCCCCGCGGTCCACTCGACGGTGTAGTTCGTAAATCCCATTGTAAACCCACTGATATTCACGCCGAAGACAGGAAGCGTCAGGTTCCATCCGAAGTGCAACCCGATCGGAAGCCAAAGATCGCCACTGCGCAGAAAGGAGTAGCCGAAAAGGATTCCGAAACCGGCCGTGTTGGCGATCGCGAGCGGCGTCGACGCCGGATTCGCCGCATGCATCAGGGCGAAAATCACGCCGACCGGAACGACAGTGGTCCACGGTCCAAAGGCCCTGAGTAAAACCTGAAAACCATATCCACGGAAGAACATCTCTTCTCCGGCCGCGCCGAAGGCGAGGAGCGCGATCACGAAGACGGCGGTCGCCCAAGTGGCGTCCTCGTTCGCGACGGTCCGAAGGCGAGCCGCTCCCGTTAACAAGGGTATGCCGATTACCATCGACGCGGAACCCGCACCGCCGGCGATACCAAGCGCGGCGTTCCTGGCTGAAGCCGCATTCCAATGAAGCCCGATCGCGACCAGCCGCCGTTTCTGATAAAGGACCATGCCGCAGGCGTTGCAGGCAAGCGCGGCCAGAAAGCCGGTGACGGCGAGCGCGGCGAACGAATTGCCGATCCAGGCGACGATGGGCGCAAGCGTCTTCAGGCAAACCACCCACACCAGGACATACATCCCAACGGAGAGCGGAACCTGCTTCGCGCGATCCATCTATTTCGAAACGGTGACCTGAACCCCGCGCGGGGCGACTTTGACGGGCAACACGGAAGCGCCTTCGCGCTCAATTGCCTCGGAGACGCGCGCCTTCCGGTCAGGCTGGACGAGGAAGAGCACGCATCCGCCGCCCCCCGCTCCGCAGACTTTGGCGCCGGCCGATCCCGCGCGCCGGGTCACTTCCACCAGACGGTCGATCAACGGCGTTGTGATGCCAGGTGCGTTGCGCTTGCGATTCAACCACTCTTCGCGGAGCAGTCTGGCCACCTCGATCCAATCGGCGCGTTCGAGGGCCGCGCGCATGGCATAGGAGATTGCAGCGATGCGGTCGAAATTCCTTTGGACGGCTTTGTTGCCGTCAATATGCGCCTTGGTGACTTCCCAGTTGTTGATGCCCGAGTTTCGCGGCTCTCCGGTGTAAGCGAGAACGATGCGCGAATTGAGATCTTCGAGATCCACGTTGACTGGTTTTCGCAGGATGCCGGCCTCGCTGAGTTCGATCGCGCCCACGCCGCCATACATGGCCGGATAGTAGTCCTGCGCGCCTGTGGGCACGCGAATGATCTGCGCCTCGATGTTCTGCGCAATCTCCCGGAGTTTTTCGAGCGTCCACCCGGCGCCCGTCAACTTGTTGAGCGCGCTCGACAGCGCGATGATGAGCGTGGAACTGCCGGAAATGCCCGCTCCCGCGGGAGCCTCCGAGTTTGTTGAAAGCTCGATTCCCGTCAAGGGCGCGAAGTACTTCACGACATAGGCAAGCAGAGGCAGTTTGTACTTTTTCGCGTTGCGCAAGGTGTCAAGCGAGTCGAAGGTCTCCTCGCCGGCAAGGTCCTGCGACCGCAGCACGATTTTAGAATCGTTCCGCGCTTCGATCACGCAACTCGCGTAGCGGTCCACGGCAAAATTCACCGTGACCGCGTTGGCGTGATAGAGATACAGCGGCCAGATGTCGAGTGTTCCGCCGGCCATGTCCACGCGGCAAGGCGCTTTGGATGATATTTTCATAGATGATAATGCCCGCCCGAAGAATTCTTCAGCTCGGAGACCCTCTGCTGCGCGCCGTTTCCTCTCCCGTTTCCCATCCAGCGGCTGCGAGATCGATCGTTCTGGACTTGCGCGACACCCTTCACGAGTTTCGCCGCGCTCACGGTTTTGGACGCGGCATCAGCGCCATACAGATCGGGGAGCCGACACGACTAATATATATCGAGTTCGAGGGAACTTCCTACTGTTTGCATAACCCGGTCTACGAATTCCAGAGTGAGAGCCGCTTCGAATTGTGGGACGACTGCTTCTCGTTTCCCGATTTGATGGTGCGGGTTTCGCGGCACGAATCGGTCGCGGTGCGGTACACGGACGAGCGTGGGGAAGCGCGCACCGTCGCGGCATCGGGAGCCCTTTCCGAGTTGCTTCAGCATGAGATGGATCATCTGGACGGCGTACTGGCCGTCGACCGTTCGCTCGACCGGGACAGCTTTGCCACGCGTGAGGAATTCAAGCGGCGGTATCGTCCGGTATACTAGAAAATTCACAGAGAATACACATGAGCGTGCCTGTTTCCCAAATGTGGACCGTGGCAGCCTACGTCCTGCGGCAGAAGCTCGCGGGGCGAAGGCGCTATCCGCTCGTAATGATGCTCGAACCGCTTTTCCGCTGCAACCTCGCATGCGCGGGATGCGGCAAGATTCAGTATCCCGCTCACATCCTCAAGCGCGACCTTTCGCCGGAGGAGTGCATGAAAGCGGTGGACGAGTGCGGCACTCCCGTAGTCGCCATCCCCGGCGGTGAACCGCTGATGCACCCGGAGATCCACAAAATCGTCGAAGGGCTTGTGGCGCGCAAGAAGTACATTTATCTCTGCACGAACGCACTGCTCCTGAAAGAAAAAATTGGCCTCTTCACGCCGAGCAAATACCTCACGTTCAATGTCCACATGGACGGGCAGAAAGAGCACCACGATTTTTCCGTATGCAAGGAGGGCGGATACGACGAGGCCGTGGATGGCATCAGGGAAGCGCTGAAGCGTGGATTCCGGGTAACGACGAACGCAACCTTGTTCGACGGAACCGATCCTGTGAGCGTCCGCGCGTACTTCGACGAGATGATGGAACTGGGCGTCGAGGGGATGACGGTTTCACCGGGATATTCGTACGAGAAGGCCCCCGATCAACAGCATTTCCTCGGCCGCGCCCGCACACGCCGCTTGTTCAACGCGATTCTCTCGAACCGCAAGCCGGAGTGGCGATTCAACATGTCGCCGCTGTTCCTCGAATTCCTGATGGGTAAACGGCACTATTCCTGCACCCCGTGGGGCATGCCGACCTACAATCTGTTCGGCTGGCAGAAGCCTTGCTACCTGTTGCAGGACGGGTACGCGGAAACTTTCCAGGAGTTGCTCGACGCAACGGAATGGGAGCACTACGGGACGGAGTCTGGAAATCCCAAGTGCGCCAACTGCATGGTGCATAGCGGGTACGAAGCCTCGGCCGTGAACCATACGTTCAGTTCAATGCGGGGACTGATGGCGACGGCGCGGGCTACGTTCTTCACGCGCTACCGGAACCGGGCGGCGCTAGCGGCCTTGAACGAGCCGGTCAAGCCCGTGTTCGGGTTCAATCCGCTGGTGCGGATCGAGGGTGCGCGGGCGCTGGAGAATACTCAGCCGTGACGCTAAATCCGGCGATGGATCCGGAGACCCTGGAAGTCGCGCCGTCCGCGGATCGCGAGCAACTTGAGGGCTGGATTCCGGAATTGGCTTCGGAGGATGAGATTCGCGATGCGTTCGAAAAGGCGTTCAACTACCGCGGTGACGTGACCATCACACGGAAGTGCGGCGCGGTGATCGAGGGATACGTCTTCGACCGCCGCACGGGCGCGACGCTAGCCGAATCGGCGGTACGAATCTATCCCAAGGATTCGACGGAAAAGCTATCCATTCCCTATTCCGATATCGCGGGCCTGGCGTTCACGGGCCGCGACACCGCTGCCGGCAAGAACTGGGAAGCCTGGCTGCGAAAATACTGGGAGAGAAAGATGGCAGGCGAGAAGAACATCGCGCTCGAGCCCGAAGCGCTCGACTGAGGCTTGCTGCCTACCGGTTTCAGGTGGTCGAGAAAGTCGCGGTCAGGAGGCTTCAGCAACTGCACTCCGCGACGAGCTTGAGCGACCTCCGGGGCGCGGGTAATTCGCTCGAAGCGCTTAAGGGTGATCGGGAAGGCCGGCATGCCATCCGTATCAATGATCGTTATCGGGTCTGTTTCGAGTGGGTGGATGGCGGGGCCCATCACGTGGAAATCGTGGACTATCACTAGCGATACAAGGTAAAGATATGCGCAAGGAAATGATTGAAGCACTTCATCCGGGACGGACAATCAAAGAGGCCGTCTTGCCTTCCCTGGAAACCACCGTTAACAAACTGGCCGCCGATCTGGGCATTCACGCCAGCCGCCTGAACGACATCGTTCTTGTGCGCCGCGGAATTACCGCGGATACGGCCCTGCGGCTTGCGCGCTACCTGGGTACTTCGCCCGAGTTCTGGCTGAACCTCCAGTCCCTTTATGACCTTCGTCTCGCCGAATATCGGAATCTGAAAGCGGTCGAGAAGCAGGTTCGGCCGCGCACGGCAGCTTGAACGCTTCAATCGCGCGCCCTGCGGCCCTGATCCGCCTATTCCGGTGGGACCGGCTCGAACAAGTGCGCGATGTACGGGTAGCCGTTCATGGCAAGGCGGCACGACGCTCCCGGTCCATGCCAGCGGGGCGCGTGGAAGGTGAACTTCGACACGTAGACGACGTCCCCTTTGCTGGTAATAATCACGCCCTTCGATTCCACCGGATAGCGGATCTGCACCTTCATGATGAGCCGGTATCAGGCTCCTTCCGGATGATAGTGCCCCTTATCGTTCGGATTGATGGGCGGCAAATCCTTCTCGTAGCCGTAAATGAAAGTTGGCCGCGCCGCCAGTGTTGTCGTCGATGGGGATGGCAGGTGAGAAGAACATCGCGCTCGATCCGGAAGCGCTCGACTGAGGTAGCCGCGCTGTCAGACGGAACGGCCCGCCAATCCGAAGTGAGGCGCGGCAGCCAGCATGTGCCGGTCGTTGGTCCAGATTTCAACGAATCCGGCATCCGCGGCGGAAACCAAGTGGAGCGCATCGAACGTGCGCAGAAAACACGATGACGGCAGAGCACGCGTCACCGCCTCGACTCGTCGCAACAACCGGTCGGTCACAGGCAAAGCCGTTATGACGCCAGTTTTCACGTCATCCAGAAACAAATCCCTTTTCACCGCAGCGGCTGCCGGAGTGGTTGGTCCTTCGCGAACCTTGCGATGCGCGAGACAGGCCACCTCGGCAATGCAGATCGCCGACGAATAGAGTCCCTCAGCCCCCCGTGCCAACTCCCGGACCAACTTCCCAGCCGGCTCATTCCAATATCACTTGCCCAGGTAGGCTGTGTCGAAATACAACCTCAAGTCCGGTCCTGCTCAAGAATCAGACCGCTATCCATGGTCTCGGATTCACTCATGATCAGGGCCTCGCGATCCGGCATGCGGGGCGTGGGCCGGTTGGACATGGGGCGAATCTCAGCTACCGGGACGCCGCGCTTCTCAATAATGAAAGATTCCCCCTCGACCACCTGACGGACGATTTCGCTGGTCTTGAGATGGAGTTCGCGTATCGTGGACGATCTCATGTGTCACAGTGTAACACATCCCTTTCAGCGAACTCCTTAGCAGAGGGACGCTTGCATGGAATTTCGCTACTTCAAATGCACCGTCCGCTAAATGCACCGTCCGCTTGAAATCACCGAAATCACCCGATACCAGCAGGTCTAACGAATACTGTGGTACGATTTGTTCTCAGCTCAGCCGAACCGAAGGAGTTGTGCCATGCCTCCCGTCCTTTCGGCCGAAATCTTTACCGTTCCGCTCGAACCGGGACGATTCCTCGTCTACGCTCCCCTGCGGCAGGCTGCCTTCGTCGCCAACTCCCATCTGGTGAATTTCCTGGCCGCGCTCCAGGACGGCCGCTTCGACGCCGAAGCCGACCCCGACGGCGCTCTCGTCGAATTCCTGCGCCGCCTGGAGATCGTCGACGGCGGCCCCGAGACGCTGCCCATCACCTCCTTCGAAGGCGTTCCCGAGGCCACCTCCGTCACGCTCTTCCTCACCACCGCCTGTAACCTTCGGTGCACCTACTGCTATGCCTCCGCGGGCGACACGCCGGTCAAATCCATGCCGCTCGACGTGGCGCGGCGCGGCATCGACTTTGTCGCCGCCAACGCCGTCCGCAAGCAAGTCCCGGCCTTCGAGATCACCTATCACGGCGGCGGCGCGCCCCGCGCCAACTGACGCGTGAGGACCGGGTCGCTCGAGTACGCCCGCGCGCGGGCGGCGGAACTGGGTCTCGCCGAACCGTCCGCCTCCGCGGCCAGCAACGGCGTTTTGCGCGACGACCAGATCGATTGGATTGTCGCGAACCTAAAAGGCGGCGTCAGCGTCTCCTTCGACGGCCTCCCTTCGGCTCATGATCGCCACCGCCTCACCGTGCTGGGCCAGGGGTCGAGCGAAAGGGTGATGCATACCCTCAGCCGCTTCGACGCCGCCGGCTATTCGTATGGTATCCGCGTAACGGTAACCGCCGACCAGATCGAACAACTCCCTGACTCGGTGGAGTACATCTGCGAGCACTTTGGCACCCGGCGCATTCAGGTGGAGCCCGCCTACCAGCTTGGGCGCTGGCGCGACAAGCCGTCGGCGGAAACCGAGGGTTTCATCGCCGCGTACCGGCTCTCGCAGGAGCGGGCAACGCGGCACGGGCGCGAGATATTCTTCTCCGCGGCGCGCGTGGGAACGATAGGCAACCACTTCTGCGGCATTACACAGGATACCTTCGCGCTCTCGCCCGACGGCAACGTATCGTCTTGCTACGAAGTCTTCTCCGAAGATAACCCGTGGTCGAAGGTTTTCTTCTATGGCCGGCCTGGCGAAAACGGCCATGGTTACTTTGATAAAACCGTCAAGCTTTGGTCCCTACCGGATGGCAAACTGCAGGCCCTCAACTCGTCCCCGCGCGGCGGCCACCCCGCGCCGGCAGACCGCAATGTTGAAGGCGTCGTTGAAATGATGCTGGACGCGACGGCACTACGGTCGGGCGCTCACCGCCGAACGCCTTCTCGCGTGGCATGCGTTTCTGTTTCCGTCCGGGCGCGGCGGCACCAAGGCGAGTTCCCAAGAACCACCATTAGAGATGGTCCGGCCGACAAGATTCTGTTGATAGCGCACGTTCTTGCCGGTCGTAACCATCACTTCGAAACCCGCGTCCTCAGCCAGCGTAAGCAGATCTCCGTTTGAAATTCTTTCCCATCCAAGTTTTCTTGTCTCGGTGACACTGTGGCCTCCGAGCGACGCGGTAAGGCCTCTTGGTACGCCTTGATCAAACAGGATGCGCATCGGACCTGCAAGCCGTACCGGCGGGAACCGGCGGGGCGTCGAGGCTGCGGGCGGCAAACTCAAGAACCGCTTGAATTTGCTCTCGAGTGACATCGTACTGCTCGATGATTTCCTCGATGCTCGAACCCACTTCGAGGTTTTCAAAGACCGTCGCGACCGGCATTCGGGTATCGCGGAACACCCACGCGCCATTACGCCGATCCGACACGCTTTCCACTGCGGGGCATTGTGACCAGTCGAGATTCGCCATAACAGAGCCTCTTTAACTAGAGTACACAATGGCGCACTATCCATTATGCTCGCCGGCTACCACGGCTGCCCCGGTGGGCTGGCGGGCCGGAAAATGCGCGCGCAACTGTTCGCGGCGTCGCCATTCAAAGGCCTCGATATCGACTTTGAAAGAGATCCCGACTATGGGCGCGCCGTTACGTTGTTTGGCATCACAGCCTTGAGCGCTGGTTGCGAAGTCGCGCAAGTCGCGCAACAAGCTCAGACAGAAGCCATCATTTCGAGCTAGGATCAAAAGAGGGGCCGGTCATGGACACGATACAACTCAAGCCGGAACGAAGAGCGCAATTGGAGGAATACGCCCATCGGCGCGGGCAAGATCCAGCCTCCGCCCTCGATGACGCGGTGGCCGTCTATCTGGAATGGGAACGCCAGGACTTTGCGGAAGCCGTTGAAGGAATCCGCTGTGGCTATGAGGATGTAAAAGCCGGACGTACCCGTCCCGCCGCCGAATTATTTGCCCGCCTTCGCCGGAAGCATGGCATTCCTGGTTGAAACCTCGGCACAGGCCGATGAGGATGCGGCATCAATCCTGGAATGGCTGGTATCCCGGTTTGCCGGGGATGCCGGTCTCCGCTGGTTTCTGGGGCTCGAAGACGCCATTGCGTCGCTTGCGAACATGCCGCTCCGCTGCCCTCTGGCTCCCGAGAATACGGAGTTTCCCTTCGAGGTGCGACACCTGCTCTATGGCCGTACGCCGCATGTATACCGGATTCTGTTCACCATCGAAGGTTCCACAGTATACGTCTTGCACATCCGTCATGGCCGCCGTGCGCGTCGATCTGAAATGTAATCGACTCCCCAGCCGGCAGGCCGGCATGCGCCGTCGTTGGTCCAGATTTCAACGAATCCGGCGCCGCGGCCGGAACCAGGCGTGAACCGCTACGCTATTTCAAATGCACCGGCTGCGTGAATGCGCCGTTACCCGCCGAATCCCACACCGCGAACCGGACCCACTTATTCCCGCCGGCATCGAACGGAATGCGGAATCGCTGGTTTCCGAACGCGGGATACTGCGTCGCCGGAATCTCCTTCCGCTCGATCTTGTCCCCGTTTCCCCACACGACCTCCACGAACTCCAGAGGGAATGTCCATTCGACATCCGCAACCACCGTCCGCTTCGCGCCCGTCCCTTCGATTGCCGAGTTCCTGATAAGCACCTCGCCGCTTGTGACGAAGAAATCGCCCGCGCGCAGCGCTCCAAACAGCGGCTTCCAACTATCGTCGAAAGCGGGCAGCTTCGCGAGCTTCACGTAGTTCACCAGCAGGTGGCTGTAGGTGTCGTCGTCCGGATACTTGGCATACGTGTCGCCTTCAGCGAAAAGATACTTGGGCGCGCCCCAGTTGTTCATGTCGTCAAGCACTCCGAAGCAGCGCTTCTCGCAAATGCGCTTCTCAGACTGATCGACGGGCAGCGACTGATACGAAGCGCCCAGGTACCGGTCGCTGCGGAAATACTCCGTCTCGCGAATCGCCTCGGGGTAGCCGCTCGATCCCTTGGTGCGCGGGTGAGCCTGCCAGACGAACCCGCCTTCATTGCGCAACATCGCCAACTCCTCGGCGGCGTTGCCCACGTGATAGACCTTGCCATATTTCGGGTCCATCTCCTCGAACTTCTGGCCTTCATTCCGGACATGGCTCCAGAACACAGGCTTTGGAAAAACCATCGTGTAATGCCCGCCGAAAAACGCGTCCGGCTCTTCTCCCGGCATGATCAGGAATTCCTTGTCGGAATGGCGGCGGCAGCCGTCGAAGTAGGTCTGCTGGTCCGCGAACCGCAGCGGTCCCGGATCCATCGCATGGCCGTCGCCGTGGAAATCCGACATCATCGCGATGTTGATCCCGAGCGAGCGAAAGACGGGAAGCCACGTGGGCTGCGCGTCGATCGTGCCGGCGTCCGAGAGCATCTCGTTGAAATGAGTGTGGAAGTGGCTCACAGCCACCTGATAGCCGGGCAACCGCTTATAGGTGTCGCCGTGGGTAAAGGCCAGCACCGCCGTTTGCGCGGCGCGCGCATTGGCCGGACTGAGGTAGTAATAGACGGCCATCCGCTGCCAAGTTCCCGGCGGCGCATTATAGAGCGCGAAATTCGCCTGTGCGAAGCTCCGCGCCTGACTCACGCGCTTGTTCCACTGCGCGTCGGAAACACCGTAGGGGCGGTAGCCCTCCTCCCGGTCGCCATGCCGGATTCCGGCGGAGAAAGTGTCCGCGCCGTCCTTCCGGAACCACACGTATCCCAGGTTCAATTCAATCTCGCGTGCGAAAAAGAATTTATGCGGCGGAGGGAAGTAGGCGAGAGATCCGTTGTTCGACTCGATTATCGCCATCCGGTTGCGGGCCCGCAACGCCACCGGGTCCTGGTTGACCGCGCCGCCAAACTCATACTTCTGCCAACTCCGCGACGTGTCCTGCCAGGTGACACGCGAAACTGCGTTCGTGCGGAAGCCCTTTAGTCCCGCGTGGTACTTGTAGGCCACGGAGGGCTCTTCCGTCTTCGCGACGATTTCCTGGCGAAGCAGGTTTGTTCCCTTGTACGCCGTGAACACCAGCCGCCCTGAAAAGATGCCCAGCGTCACGCCGGGAAACGTGACTTCAAGGCGCGCGCCGTCCGTCTTTACCTCGCAGCCCGAGATCTGGTACTTAACGCCGTCACGGCGGATCTCCTCAGGCTTTCTCGGCAATCCCGGATTGGTCCGGGTTACTCCGGGCACGCTCAGCGGCGAATCCCAGAAAACATTCCACTTCTGCTCTTCGAGGTAGGCTGGGTCCATGCGCCCCAGCGCGCGAAGCGGCTGTAGCTGCTGTTCGGAAATCCGGCGCTTCCCCGTCGTAACGTGGAAGTCCGGCGTGAGGTCCCGTCCAAGCGGCGCCCAGTTTCCACCCTGTTTCATGACTGCGAGTTCGCGCACGACCGGCTGCCCGCCGGCGATTCCGAAGTTCGCGCGTAGTTGCGTCCCAGCCGCTCCCTGCCATTCAAGTTCAAGTGCTTCGCCCGAGAGCCGCGCGGTGAGCCCGGGCTGCTCCTTATACGCTTTCAGATCGCAATTCATCTGGCCAGCCAGATCGACGGCCGCCACGAGCGCGAGGCTGAGAAGACAAATGTGGACGTTCATTGATTCGCTCCTGCCCGGCGATGCCGGGATGAAACGCATAGCTTATCACGCGCCCGATTCGAACCGGAAAACACGAACTCGCGCTGGTATCCGTTCACTCCGGCGATTTCCGGAAGCATTGAAGGCAAGGTCGTGTAGGGAAATTAGCCGGTAGGCCGTGCGTGTCTTGTGGTCACACCGGTTGGCGGCGAAGTATTGGCCCTCATCCGCGATGTCGCCGCGGCGGTTGTCCCCGAGTGAGAGTACTTGTCCGAATCAGATTCGACGCGCATTCGGGCAGTTTGCCGTCGCATAATGGATCCGTGAGTATCGCTGGGGGCTACGCGTTAGCCGCCGCCCTGCTCGGTGGAGTGGCCGGTACTATTGCCGGCCAGACTTTGGCCGCTACGGGCGAGTGGATTTCTTTGTTCGACGGCACTTCTCTCAGCGGCTGGAGGGAAGCACCGTTCAGTGGGCGCGCCGCCGTGCAAGTCAAGGACGGGGTGATCACGATCGGTAAAGGGCGCCTGACCGGGATCACCTGGACAGGCGAGTTTCCAAAGTCCGGCTATGAAATCCGCTTCGAAGCCGCGCGGTTGGAGGGGAACGATTTTTTTGCGGGAATCACGTTTCCCGTCAACGGATCGTTCTGCTCGTGGATCAATGGGGGTTGGGGCGGCTCAGTAGTGGGACTGTCGAGTCTGGACGGCGATGATGCTTCCGAAAATGATACTTCAACCGTGCGTGATTTCGTGACGGGCCGCTGGTATGCTTTCCGGTTGGTGGTTACGGAACGCCGTATTCAAGCCTGGATCGACGGCCAGCCGGCTATCGATGCTGAGATCACCGGGCGGCGCGTTGGGCTTCGCCCGGGTGAGATCGACCGGAACATACCACTCGGGTTTGCCTCCTACTCGACGGCTGCGGGTCTGAGAAAGATCGCGTACCGGCGTCTCTCCGGCGAAAGGTCTAAGTAGACCTCATCCGGCGCGATTGAGTTCGCGTGCCGAGGCCCCCTTTGCGTAGTTGATCGAGGAACCGGTGGAGTGCAGGCCGGTCACATTCCACCTGGCAGGGTGGCGTTAGACGATCCGGGCTTTTCTGTCGCAATGATTCGGGGCCTGGATGCGGGCCGGGGGGAGAGTCGATGAAGAAAGGCAGCTCGGTCTACCGGCTCAATGATGACGCTGCTGGGAGCGATGGTGCTCCTGAATAATCTGGGCAAGCCGCGGGTGGAGGAACTGCACGGCGCCGATGTAGCGGGACTCGTCGCTTCCGGAATATGTTTGGGGATCTGCATCGTTGGCCTGATAGGCAGGCTGGAGCTTTGGAACTTCGGCGCTCGGGAGAAATAGCCCGGGCATGCTCACCAAAGCTGGCCCAGGCGATGACTTCTTGCAGGGGAACCGTAGCACCCTCGGCGAGTTTGGTGTCCTCGGCTGCGAGCCCCGCGCAAGAAAAGAATACTCAAGCCCGCAGTGGGTGAATTATAATGAAACGTATGGCACCGCGGGGGATTCGGCTCACCGCCTTCCTGCTCCTCTTCCTGACGCCCGCCTCGCCGGATGTCCGGCAGTGTGGGTGCGATCTCGCGCGTCCGGAAACGATGGAAGCCCGCGAATGCAGTCTCTGCCGCGAAGCGGAAAAGCAGGGCAGTGACGAGCCCGTATTTTTCCTGAAAGATATCAACCCTCGCAAGCCGAACCGCCTGCTCGCGCTTCCCAGGGCGCACGGAAAGATGCAGCATAGTCTGCATTTGTTTTCGCCAGCCGAGCAGAAACGGATCTGGACCGCCGCTATTGCGAAGGCCCGCGATGTGTGGGGAGACGATTGGGGTCTTGCCATGAATGGCGACGAGTCCCGCACCCAATGTCACACTCATATCCACATCGGCAAACTGCTCAAGGGTATCGAAACGGCGAATTTCGCCGTCGTTACCGGTCCCGAACGGATCACCGCGCCAACCGACGGCAGCGGCATATGGGTCCATCCCGAAGGCGCGCGGTTGCACGTCCACATGGCGGAGCAGATTACGGAAACGGTTCTTTTACGTTAAGATCGCTACGTTAAGGGCAACACCAAGGTAAATCCAAAATCATGCTGCTTGATATCGCAAAGCTTCCCACGGCCGAGAATTCGGCCATACACCTCCACTCCTCCGACAACATCGCCGTAGCGCGTGTACCGCTGTCCGCGGGCGCCGAGCTTCGCATCGATGGAGCGGCCGTCACGGTTCGAAACGCGGTTCCAGCCGGGCACAAGATCGCCGTCGCCGCCATTTCGGAGGGGGAGACTGTCCACCGCTACGGCCAGTCGATCGGCCGGGCCAAGCGGGCGATTGCTCCGGGCGAGCACGTGCATACGCATAACCTGTCGTTTGAAGAACTGCGGTTCGCCTACGAGTACCCCACGGGTGAAGTGGCTTTTCCGCCGGCACCCGCGAACATGCCGACGTTCATGGGCTACCCTCGTGAAGACGGCCGGGCCGGCACGCGGAACTACGTCGCCGTGGTGGCCGCCAGTAATTGCGCCGCGCACACCGCCGAACTCATCGCATCGAGTTTTCACCGCGACGAGATGAATGCCAACATCGATGGCGTCGTCGCGTTCCCACACGGGGAGGGCTGCGGGCATTCAATCGGACCCGACACCGAACAGTTGCGGCGGACGCTGGCCGGGGTGCTCGCGCACCCGAATGTTTGCGCCGCGATCATTCTCGGTCTCGGCTGCGAGGTCAATCAGATCGATCACTATTTGGGGCCAAATGCTCCGCGCACCAGCCGCCTGGTTGGCATGACGTTGCAGGAAAGCGGCGGAACACGCGCCACCGTCGATGCCGCGCGGCGGAATATTTTCGGACTCATGGAGCAGGCGGCGGCCGAGACGCGCGTTCCGGTACCCGCGTCCAAGATCATTCTCGGCCTGAACTGCGGCGGGTCGGATTCGTTTTCGGGCATTACCGCGAACCCTGCGCTCGGTGTGTGTTCCGACATGCTCGCGCAGCTTGGGGCGAGCGCCGTGCTTGCCGAAACCACCGAGATCTTCGGCGCCGAGCACCTACTGGTAAAACGCGCGCGCAATCGCGCGGTAGCCGAAAGGCTCCTCGGTTTCGTCAAATGGTACAAGGAGTACCTGGTGCGTATGGGCGGCAGCTTCGACGATAATCCTTCTCCCGGCAACAAAGAGGGTGGTCTCTCGAACATCCTTGAAAAATCCCTCGGCGCCGTGGCGAAAGCCGGCACCTCGCCGCTGACCGCTGCCATCGATTACGGGGAGCGCATCGAAACTCCGGGTTTCGTCTTCATGAACACGCCCGGCTACGATCCCGTCTCGCTCACCGGACTCGCCGCCGGCGGCTCCAATCTCATCTGCTTCACGACCGGGCGCGGCAGCGCCATCGGATTCCCGTCCATCCCTGTCATCAAGATTGCGACGAATTCGCACACCTACAAGCGCATGCAGGACAACATGGACGTGAACGCGGGTGCGATCGCCGACGGAGAGCGGTCCATCGGCGAAGTGGGTAAGGAAATTTTCGACCTCCTGCTGCGCGTGGCTTCAGGAGAAAAGACCTGCGCCGAACGGCTCGGTCATCAGGAGTTCGTGCCGTGGCGCATTGGCCCGGTGATGTGAGGCCAACGAGCAAAGACACCATCATGTCCCACCTTTCAAGAGCGATCGCCCTCGTCGCGATATGCGTGGCTGCCACGGCCCAGGTCAGGAAACCGTCCGCGCTCGACAAGGCAACCCTTGAAGCCTACGTCCGGCACTTTTTCGTCTGGGGACCGCAGATCCAGGTCCAGATAAAGGATCCCGTCCCGTCCGCGCTTGCCGGTCTCATGGAGGTGCGACTCCGCGCCTCGGCCGGCAACGCGAGCCAGGACGAGCTGTTCTACGTTTCGAAGGACGGCCAGCACTTCATGCGCGGCACGGTTTTTAACGTCGCGCAGAACCCGTTCAAGGCGGATATCGATAAGCTGAAAACGCAAGCCCAGCCCGCTATCGGCACGCCCGGCGCACCCGCCGTCGTCGTTGTCTTCAGCGATTTTCAGTGTAGCTTTTGCAAGGAAGAAGCCAAGATGCTCCGCTCGAACCTTGTCAGTTCCTATCCGAAAGAGGTGCGGCTGTACTTCAAGGATTTCCCCCTCGAGCAGATTCATCCCTGGGCCAAGGCGGCCGCCATGGCGGGCCGCTGCATTTTCAAGCTCAATCCGGGGGCCTTTTGGGAGTACCACGATTGGATCTTCGAACATCAGGCCGAGATCAAGCCGGAGACGCTTAAAGATCAGGTTCTGGAATTTGCAAAAACAAAGACGATCGACGCCCTTCAGCTTGCCCGGTGCATCGACACGAAGGCAACCGAAGCCGAAGTGAACCAGTCGATCGAAGAAGCCCGCGCCCTTGGCATCACCTCGACGCCGACCCTGTTTGTCAACGGGCGCCGTCTCGAAGGCCAGCGGAGTTGGCCGGACCTGCGCCGGGTGATCGATTACGAGATCGAATATCAGAAGACCGCGAAAAACGCTGGCGAAGACTGTGGTTGCGAAGTGAAACTACCATCCCTGGTGAAATAAAACATGCGCATTTGCCTCGTAATACTCTCCGCACTCGGCGCCTTCGCGGCGAAGGGCCCGGCGCCGGCGTTGGACGCCCATCGCTTTCTCGAGGACGTGAAGTTCCTGGCATCGGAGAACATGAAAGGGCGTGCGACCGGCAGTCCCGAACTTGAGAAAGCCGCTTCGTACATCGCGAAGCAGTTCAAGGCCGCCGGCCTGCACCCGGTGGACGGGAAGAGTTTTTACCAGGCCTTCTCCGTAACCACGAATGCCAGGCTTGGCCCGTCGAACCGTTTCGAGTACGAGGAAGACGGCAAGACCGCGACACTGAAATCCGAAGAGGAATTCCTTCCGTTTAACTTCTCCGCGCGAGCCAAACTCACCGGCGGCGTTGTGTTCGCAGGCTACGGGATCACTGCCAAGGAATACAGTTACGACGACTACGAAGGACTCGACGTCAAGGACAAGATTGTCCTCATCCTCCGCCACGAGCCACAGGAGTACGACGAAAAAAGTGTTTTTGCGGGCAAAGTCTACACGGAACACGCCCAGTTTGCGAGCAAGGCTTCGAACGCCAAGCAGCACGGCGCACGGGGTGTGATCCTGATCAATGACCGCGCCAATCATCGCGGCGACACGGACTCGATGGAGAAATTCGGGCGCGCCGCGGGCCCCGGCGATGCCGGCATCCCTTTCGTTCAAATGAAAGCGGAAACCGGCGAACGCTGGATCGCCGCGGCCGGCAGGAATCTCGATGAAATCCAGGCCGCAATCGACAAAGACCTCCGCCCTCAGTCTTTCGCGCTTCCGGCGTCGATTCAGATACACGCGAATATCGATGTCGAACGCGCCGTGAAGACGGTGCACAATGTGGCCGGCTACCTTCCCGGTGAAACCAGGGAGTACGTCGTAATTGGCGCGCACTACGATCACCTCGGGCTCGGCGAGCAGTTTTCCATGGCCCCCTCGATGTCGGGCACCATTCACCCCGGAGCCGACGACAATGCATCCGGAGCCTCCGGCGTGATCGAACTGGCCCGGTACCTGGCCCGCCAACCGAAACAGAAGCGCGGCATCTTGTTCATGGCGTTCGCCGGCGAGGAGCTTGGCCTGCTCGGTTCGAGCTATTTCGTCAATCACCCCACGTTTCCGCTGGAACAGGCCGCGGCCATGATGAACATGGACATGATCGGGCGTATCCGCGAAGGCAAGGTTTTTGTCGGCGGCGTGGGCACGGGCGCAGGTTTCAAGGCGATGCTCGAACCGATCATTGCCCGCCACCCGCTCAAGATCGACTTTTCGGACACCACCGGATATGGCTCGAGCGACCACACCTCGTTCACCACCCGTCAGGTCCCGGTGCTTTTCTTTTTCTCCGGTCTCCATGGCGACTACCACAAGCCAACCGATACCTGGGACAAGATTGACGCGCCCGAGGCTGTCAAGCTGCTGAATTTCGTGGCTGAGATCGCGCTCACCCTCACGGCCAATGGAACGGAAAAGCCACTCTTCGTGCGAGTCAAGCCTCCGGCGGGATCGCACGACGCGAACGTAGCCGGATCTTCTGTGGCCGGCACTTCCGGCAGTTCGGGCTACGGCCCCTATTTCGGCAGCATTCCCGATTTCGCCGAAATCCCCAACGGGGTGAAGTTCGCCGACGTTCGCGAAGGTTCGCCTGCCGCCATCGCCGGACTCCGCGCCGCCGACATCATGACCGAGTTCGATACGAAGAAGATCCAGAACCTATACGACTTCACATACGCCTTGCGTCAGAAGAAGCCCGGTGATGAAGTCCTGGTAAAGGTGCTTCGCGGATCGGAAACAATTACAGTAAAGGTGACGCTAGCTCAACGAAAATGACATCCGCCACACCAGCCCCGGCCCGTGCTGTCGCCGCCGCGAGCTATCCGGTTCCGGAAAACGAACCTGCCCGTCTTCGCGCGGTCGAAACCTATGTGCGAGCCAGGGCGTTCGTGCGCGCCGATCTCATCCGCGGCACCGCGTTCCTATTGAAAGTTCCCGTGGCGATGATTGCTCTGGTGGAAGAGGATCGGGTTCGAGTTCTCTCGCGGCACGGAGGTGATGTCCGCTCGGTCCCCCGCGGAGTCGCCTTTTCGAGCCACACCATCCTTTCTGATCGAGTCATGGTGATCCCCGACACGCACGCGGACCCGCGTTTTTCGAACAACCCTCTAACGCGCAGGGAACCGCCAGTACGCTTTTACGCCGGTGCGCCGCTCATCACCCGTGACGGCTACGCCATCGCAGCGCTTTGCGTGATGGACTGGTCGCCTCGCGGATTCAGCGAAGAATCGGCAACCGCCCTCGCGGGCATGGCTTTGCGCGTCATGAACGAACTCGACCTGTGTCTGACGGGCCGGGCTACACGGTAATACGCTGCCAATCTAAGCGGCATGTGCCGGCTGCTACTCCTTACTTCGGGCTCAGCGGCAGGCAGCTTCGCGGTTCTCACTCGGGCTGCGCTGAGTGGTCTACAACCGGTTCGCATCGCTATAGGCGCAATGTCTGGCGGCCGAAAAAACCCGGCTTGAGCACGGCGGATTAAATATGGATTGGTGGCGATGGCGTTGGGTGTGATTGGACTTACGCGTAGCAAGAGTCGCGGCGCGCGCGGGTAGCTACCACTTAGGGATTGGCGTCCCTTTCGATTTCCCGGCGTATTGCGCGGGGATGGCTTGGCCGTGGGCGGGCATGGAGTCGAGGGCGGCCTGGAGCTTTTTGCGCGCGGGCTCGTACTGAATGGCGCGCTGTTCATCGGGGTCTTGTTGGAGATCGAAGAGGCGCCCATCACCATAGAGCTTGTGGCGCTGATCGCGGGCGAAGCGGATCTCGGGGTGGGCGTAAGGAGTGTCGTACTTTTCGGCGTAGGGGCGGGGGAAGTAGTACGAGTAGAGCCACGGGCGCGGGTTTCCCTTCTGGCCTTTGAGCTGGGGAAGGAAGCTGCGCCCATCCGTGACGTGTGCGGCGGGGAGCTCCGCGCCGATGGCTTCGGCGAGGGTGGGGAGGAAATCCGTGGGATCGACGAGGTCGTTGAGGACGCGTCCGCCTTTGATGAGGCCGGGGGCGTAGACGATTAAGGGGACGTGAGTGCCTCCGTCGGTGGCGGTGCCTTTGTTGCCGTGAATAGTGCGGCCGTTGAGTTGGGACTGGAGATCGTGCGCGGTGCCGTTGTCGGAGGTGAAGATGAGGATGGTGTTGCGGGTGAGGTTGCGGTCTTCCAGTTTCTTGACGAAGCGGCCGACGATCTTGTCGGCATAGGCGACCATGTCTTCGAAGTTCTTCTGATTGTTTTTGGAATTGCGGTTGGCGGAGTCGGGGGTGGTTTCGAAGGGGCCGTGGGTGAGGGCCATGGGGTAATAAGCGAAGAAGGGGCGGTGTTTGTTTCGTTCAATGAAATCGAGGAGAAAGCCGGAGTAGTGGTCGGGGCCGTAGTCGTCTTTGGTGGCTGGCTTGAGTTTTCCGTTGAGATCGATTGAAGGGTTCCAATAACGGTTGCGGCTGGTGATGCCGGTGTTCCAGAGACACCATTCGTCGAAGCCGGATTGGGCGGGGGGCGTGCCTCTGACGCGGTTGTTTCCGTCGAGTTGCCATTTGCCGGCGATGGCTGTGGCGTAGCCTGCGTCTTTGAATAGCTTGGCAAAGGTGTATTCACCGGGGCGGAGGGCTCCGAAATCGGTGTAGTTGCGAACGTTGTTTTGCCCGGTCATGAGGGCAACGCGCGTGGGTGTGCAGAGGGGTGTGGAATAGCAGTGGTTGAATTTGACACCCGCGTCGGCCAAGCGGCTGAGGACGGGCGTGGCGTATTGCTTGCTGCCGTAGGGGGCGAAGCATTCGTAGCCGGCGTCGTCGGCGAGGATGAGGACGATGTTGGGTTTGGTGGGGACGGGCTGGGCGGCGGCGGTGGCAGTTAAGAGGAATTGGCGCCGCGTGAGGGGCATGGTTGGTTCTTCTGTCAAAAAGCCTTCCATCTTAAAAAGGGGAACCAGCTATCCCTTCCCCAGCAGAATGGCTTGTACCCGCGCTGCCACCACTCTCTCCTCTCCCGGTTTCAAACACGCGGCAAAAATACCCAATCCCGGCCAGGATGGGCGAAACCTCGTCATATCGGCCGCTACAATCGACGGCTCGCCCGCCTTGAGCCGGTTGTTCACATCGGCCGCCGTCAACCCCAACTTATTTTCATCCCACTGAATTGAAAGCCTCGGCGAATGGCTGTAGTCCAGGTTCGTGATGAACTCAGTCTTCACCGTCGCCACGCCCGCCACCTGCGCCGCAATCCGTTTCAGCATCGCCTCCTGCGCGCGCCGTTCGCCCTCCTCATCTCGCTTCAACGCGACTTCAACGGCCGTTAGCAAGCCGGCGATCTCCTCTTTGCCAACCTTCGCAATCCGCGCGAAAAGATTGTTCGGAGCGCTATTTGCGTAGGCGGCTTCAACCAGGCTCTTGCGGCCCAGCAGCAGCCCCGAACACTGTGGTCCGCGCAGATTCTTCCCGCCGCTAAAAGCCACGAGGTCCGCGCCCATCTTCAGGAACTTCCTCAGGTTCGAAACCGGAGGAATCTCGGCAGCCGCATCCAGAATCAGCGGTAGCCCGGCCTTGTGGGCAATCGCGATCATCTCGTCCAACTCCACCTTGTGGCCCTCGGAGTTATGACTCAACACCATTCCTAATGCCGCCGTCCGGGGACCGATCGCCGCGCGAATCTCGTCAGCGGTCTCGGCCGGAATCACGCTGGTTCCAATCATCCGCCAGTTTTGATCGTACGGATTACCTGCCCCCGTGTGTGCCTTCTGCATTACGATCTCGGTTTTAGAGCCCGTTAAATCGGGCAGCCGCTTGATCTTCGACAGATCGCCGCCCACGGTCACGGCGCAGGTTGCAAGGCAGATTGAGCAGGACGCACCGGCCGTAACAAATCCGGCCTCGGCGCCGGTCAGATCCGCCAGCCTCTCCCCGGCTATCTTCTGAAGATCGTGAATCGCCACGAAGTGTTGAGAAGCTTCGTCCATGGCGCGCTTCACCTCGGGATCCATCAGGGTTCCGCCAAGCGTCGTCAAAGTGCCGTAGGCATTGATGAACGTTCGCACGCCAAGCCTCTTATAAATGGACTCGGACGTCTTCGCCGGTACGGGTGCGGCGGATACCGTCCCGCCCGCCAACGGCAGGGCAAGCCCGGACTGCAATAAGCGGCGGCGGTTAAACTCGGAGTTCTTCGTCATGATGGTTTCGCTCGAAGCAGAATCTTATCAAAGATCGCGTCCTGTTTGCGGTGAAAGCCCGAGCCGTTACTACCGTTCCAAGTCCGCGCACGGACCTTTGGTGGCGGTGGGGCAGGCCATCATTTGCTTGTCCCTTGTCATTTCGACGGAAGACGGCGGGCGGTAATAAACAATCGCCTGTCCGGCCGGCTGTCGGTTGCAGCGGTTGTTTCTCAACGTGCTTACCATCCTGATGTGTTGGTCCATCGGCCCATCTGGACGAACACGCCCGCTGTTTGGTGGCCGCCGGCAAAGCCGTTGAATTGGGCTATGTCGGCATCTCGCAGGCGAGCCGGGCTTGCGGCATATCACGCGTCACGCGGACCAAGGGCGTTGAGGAATTTCAGGCAGCGCCGCTGGCTGCGGGCCGGATTCGCGCCGCGAGGGCGGCGGACGGCACGCGTTGGCATCAAACGATCCCGGCCTGGCGCCCGAACTGGACGGCATGGTCGAGCCACGGTGCCGCTACGGTCACAACCATCGTCCAAAACAGAATTCAGCCCGTCGACGGGAGGAGCATCGCCGCCTTCGATAGGCTCACGCAGCCAACCGTGATTCACCAGCGCGCATTGGATATACTTCCGCGTCATGCTGCGACCCTAATCCCGCATGGCCATTGATTTGCCCATATTCTCCTGAGGAGGCTCACGCAACTTCGGTCTGGCAGATAGGGTTCGGCGGGCAAGGCTCCGTCAGAACATCGCTATGCGGTAGGGCGGAGTTCCTGTAATTCCGGCTGGTCCCGGCGACGGCGGCTGCGAACTGACGGTTCTGCTTCAGATCCACCCTCTTGCCTGAGAAGTTGTACTGCACCGGTACTCGCCCGGCGGCGGTATCATGGTCCGAATGCGCCGCAGAACGTTCCTCTCTTCCCTTGCTGCCGCGGCAGTTCCCGCCACTCGCAAGCCGCCCAACATTCTTTTCATCATGCCGGATCAGTGGCGCGGCATGGACCTCGGCTCCTTGGGCAACCGCCAAGTGCGCACTCCGAATCTCGACCGGCTCGCGCTCGAAGGCTTCCAGTTTCGCTCCATGTCCGCCAACAGCCCCGTCTGTACGCCCGCCCGGTCCATGCTCCTGACAGGCCGCTACTGCTACGCGACCGGCACCGCCGTCAACGACGTGCCCCTTCGCGACGAGGAAACGAGCATCGCCGAGATTCTCAAGGACCGCGGCTACTACACCGGATTTATTGGAAAATGGCACGTCCAGGGCGGCATGCGCGAGCCCGGGTTTGTCCCCCCAGGTCCCCGCCGCCAGGGCTTCGAGTTCTGGGCCGCGAATATTTGCAGCCACGACTATTTCCACATGCACTATTTCCGGGACGATCCAAAGCCGATCTCAATGCCTGTCTATGATACGTTTGCCTGGACGGATCTTGCTTTGGAATTTCTTGACAAGTCCGCGGAGCGCGCGCAGCCCTTCTGCCTTTACCTCCAATACCCCACGCCGCACGATCCTTACCTGCTTCCTCCGGGCTACGAGACGATGTATTCGCCGGAGCGGATCGAGCTTCGGAAGAACTGGGAGGAGGGGGCGAAGCGCGGCGGAACAGCCAAGGATATCGCCGGCTATTACGCGGCGATCGCGTGCCTCGACGATCAGATCGGGCGCGTGCTGAAGAGACTGGGCGATCTCGGATTGAGAGAGAACACGATCGTGGTCTTCACCAGCGATCACGGCAACATGCTCGGATCGCACCGGACGTTCAACAAGCGGAAACCGTGGGAGGAGTCGACGAACGTGCCCGGGATCTTCCGCTGGCCGTCGGGGATCAAACCCGCCGGCGTCTCCGATGCCCCTATCTCGCACGTGGACATCGTACCCACGCTACTCGGTCTCTGCGGCGTTCGGCCTCCGGCGAACATGCACGGCTTCGACTATTCGACGCACATTCTGCGCGGATCGAAGCGCACTCCCGAATTCGCGTACCTCATGAGCCACGGCAAAACGGAACTCAACGAGTTCGAGCCCTGGCGCGGGCTGCGCACACGGCGCTGGAAATACGCGCGCTTCAAAAACGAGCCATGGATGCTGCATGACTTGGCGGCCGACCCGTTCGAGCTGAGCAACCTCGCAAAAGACAAGCGGTTCGCCAAGCTCATGGTCCGCTTCGACCGGGAAATCGAGGGCCTCATGAAGCGGACAGGCGACCGCTGGGATGAGTTGCTCGATGCACCTTACAGGTGAATAGGCAACTCTCATCATGCCGTAAGCAGGTTGCCTGCCGAACTGATTTCTCCCGCCACAAGGTGCCAGGATCCTGGTGTGCAGATTCCGCGGAGTACAGGAAGGCGAGGTGTTCGAAGAACTGACATCCTGAGGTCTTTGATGTTGATTCCCGGCGTGGTGTGCCAGAGTGCGATCAACCGTTCGGCATGCGGATAGGGGAGCGGTTTTAGTGGCATACTCCATCGCTCGCGGCGAAAATCGCGGCAGCCGCGCCGATTCCGAACGCCAGCGTGAGGCCGCTGCTGCGAACCCCGGAGTTCGCGTGGCCGCCGGGCTGCGTAGCGGAAATCACTGGTATCCCCGCCCCCCAATTCCCCCAGCCTGCATAACGCACCTGCAATTGGACAATCGCTTCACCCGGCGTGCCGGGCATGATATTCTACCATCAAGGGAGCTTGTAGCCATGTCTTTTGTTTCTCGCCTTTTTCTCGTTTCCACGCTCGCGTTCACGACGCTGCCTGTTTTCGCCCAGGTCGCGACAGCCGAACTCGCCGGTCTCGTCGCGGATCAGAGCGGCGCCGGAATACCGCAAGCCAAAGTAACCGTCACTAACGCCGCAACCAATGTAGTAGCGCGCGAAGTCACGACGTTGCCCGACGGCAGCTACGTGATCACCTTGCTGCAGCCAGGCACTTACGTTATCAGCGTCGAAGCTTCGGGCTTCCGCAAACTCGTGCAAAGCGGTCTCGAGCTGCAGACCAACCAGCGCGCCAAGGTCGATCTCGCAATGCAGGTCGGCCAGGTCAACGACACCGTTGAAGTCACCGCAGCCGCCACGCAACTCGAAAGCCAGTCCTCTTCGCTCGGCGCGGTCGTCAGCCAGCAGTACGTTAGCGAACTTCCCCTGAATGGCCGCAACTTCGTGCAGCTCGCCATTCTCTCGCCCGGCGTCAACGGCGCCGGCTTCTCCGTCGGCGGCACCATACAGAGCGGTGCCCGCCCTGACGACCGACGCCCCGGCACCGAAATTTTCTCAAACGGCAACCGCGAAGGATCGAACAATTTCCTCTACGACGGAACCGACAACAACGAGCGTCTTATTCAGCTCATCGTGCTCCGCCCGGCCATCGAGTCCATCCGCGAATTCAAGGTGCAGACCAACATGTTCAGCGCCGATCTCGGCCGCAATTCGGGCGCGGTCGTCGACGTCGTTACCAAGTCCGGCACCAACGAATTGCACGGCAGCGTGTTCGAGTACCACCGCAACTCGGCAATGGACGCCCGCGGCTTCTTCAACGCCAAAGGCACTACCTTCCCGCCTTTCCGCTTCAATCAGTACGGCTTTTCGCTCGGCGGGCCAGTCGTGCTGCCGAAATACAATGGGCGCAACAAGACCTTTTTCTTTGTCGATTTTGAGGGTTACCGGCGCAATCAGATTCAGAGTTCGCTGCGGTCAGTGGCCACTCCCAAGATCCGAACCGGCGATTTCTCCGATGAACAGGCCATCTTCGACCCGCTGACGCAGCGAGCGGACCCAACCAGCGCTACCGGAGTCCGCCGGACGCAGTTCCCGGGCAACATCATCCCGCGCAACCGCTGGGATCTGCCGACTTCGCGTTTGCTGACCGCGTACCCGCTCCCGACTAACACCGGCCGCATCAACAACTACCTGGCCAACCTGAGTCTCACCCAGAACTGGGATCAGGGAGATGTTCGCGTCGATCACCAGATCACGCCCAACGATAACATCTTCGCCCGCTGGTCCATCCAACACACCACCACCACCGCGCCGCACACGTTCCCGCTCGCGACCATCGACGGTCTCCCCAAGCCTGTCGGCACTGGCAACGAGGATTCCTTCGCCGGACCGGCTTTCAACCCCGTCCAGCACGCCGTCGTCAGTTATACCAAGGTGATCACCCCCGCGCTCGTAAACGATTTCCGGGTCGGCTTCAACCGCTTCGTTCTCGATTACACGAGCGACGGCTTTACGCCTGGCGGCCCGAATCTCGGTAACCTCCTCGGTATCCCCAACGCGAACGCGCACCCGTTGCACGGAGTGCTGCCCATCTTCAACCTCGGCACTTACACGGGCGTGGGCCATTCGCGGTCGCTGCCCATTTTCCGCCGCAGCAATACATTTCAGTACATCGATAACGTCAGCTGGGTGCGTGGTGCGCACACCGTGAAGTTCGGAGGCGACCTCCGCCGCCGTCAAATTACCGAATATCAGACTAACCGCGGCAACGGCCGCTTCAATTTCGGCCGCGGCTTCACTACCGAAATTGGCTCTGGCTCCGCAACCGGAAACGAGCTTGCAAGCTTCCTTCTGGGTTATGCCAGCCTCGTCGAGCAGGATTTCACCTTGGCGTGGGTTGGCGCACGCGGAATCGAGGCCGGTCTTTACGTGGCCGACGATTGGCGCGTCAATCGCAAGCTCACTCTTAACATCGGTATGCGCTGGGACTACTATAGCCCCTTCAGCGAAGTGGCCAACCGTTGGGCGAATTTCGACGCGGCCACCGCCACCGTAAAGGTTGCCGGCCGCGATGGCGTCGACAGCCGCGCCGGCGTTAGCCGCGACTTCCGCAATTGGGCGCCCCGCTTCGGATTCGCCTATCAACTGGGCAGGAGCACCGTCGTCCGCGGCGGCTTCGGGCTCTTCTACAACCCCAACGGAAATGGCGGCGCGCTCCTCCGTCTTCAGCGCCACGTTCCCTTTGGACCGATATACAACCAGACGAATCCCGACACCACGCTCGGTACCCGCGTCAGCCAGGGTTTCCCAGCCCCACCGACTGTGAATTTCGACTCCGTGAAAAGCCCCGGCGGCGGTGTCGTCGGCGTCTTTCCTGGATATCGCAGTTCCTACGCCCAGCAGTTCAACCTCGGCGTTCAGCATGAACTTCCCGAGCAGGTCGTGGTCAAGCTGGCCTTCGTGGGGAACCTTGGCCGCCGGCTGGGCACCACCATCGACTTGAACCAGGCGCTCCCCGGCGCGGGCGCGGTCAACCCGCGGCGCCCATTCTTCGCGGTCCGTCCAGGACTCGCCGGCATCAGCTATGCGGTTTCCGACGGTTTGAGCGCCTATTACTCCGGCCAGCTTTCCGTTGAGAAGCGCATGTCGCGTGGCCTGCAGTTCATGCTCGGTTACACGCTTGCCCACGGCATCGACGATGTCGGAACCGAGTTCGGCGGCGGTACCGGAACGCCGCAGGATATCCGAAACCGCCGCGCCGACCGCGGCAATTCGTCCTTCGACATTCGCCACCGCATGACCGTCAGCTTCCTCTACGATCTGCCTATCGGTAAGGGCCGCGCGATCAACCTCTCCAGTCGAGCCGCGGACCTCCTGATCGGCGGCTGGCAGACCAACGGCATCCTTACGATTCAAAGCGGACTCCCCTTCACCGTCGGCCACGCCGGAGCGAATACGGGTGGAGCGGGCGGCAGCCGTCCGGACTACCTGCGCGAAGCAACGCTGCCATCCGATCAGCGCTCGCTTGGCCGCTGGTTCGATACCACCGCCTTTAGCACGCCGGCCATTTTCACGTTCGGCAACGTCGGCCGCAATACCCTCTACGGCCCGGGCCGGTGGAACTACGACTCGTCGCTGTTCAAGAACTTCAACTTTTCGGAGAAAATGCGGTTTGAGTTTCGAGCTGAGATCTTCAATCTCTTCAACCATCCGCAGTTCGGCCAACCGGCGGCAACTCTTGGAGCGGGCGGCGTCGGCACCATCACCTCGACGGTTGGGAATCCGCGCCAGATCCAGCTCGGCGGCCGCTTCATATTCTGATTCCGGTGCCGGTGCCGCGCTTCTGTTGGGTTCTTGCCTTCCTGGTGGGCCCGGCGCCGGGCGCGGAACGCCTGCGCCCTATCTTTGACGGCAAGACTCTCAACGGATGGGAGCAATGTAACGGCACGGCGAAGTATACGGTCGAGGAAGGGGGCGTTATCGTCGGAACCACCGTCGATGGCAGTCCGAATTCCTTTCTCTGCACGAAGAAGGAGTACGGCGATTTCATCCTTGAATTTGAGGAGAAGCACGATCCCGAACTGAACTCAGGTGTCCAGGTTCGCAGCCACCGCTACGAGCGCGAGACGGAAGTGCTCACCTGGAAGCGGGGTGTCAAGAAGCGGAAGCACGAAGCCGGCCGCGTTCACGGTTATCAGGTGGAGATCGCCTCCGCGGCAAGCGGCGTTTCGGGCGGTATCTACGACGAAGCCCGCCGCGGCTGGATAGACAACCCGCGGAATACAGCCCTTCGCGACAACAAATGGAACAAGTACCGCATCGTTGCTTCAGGCGATTCCATCAGGACATGGATCAATGGCGCGCCTGTCGCCGACCTGGCCGATTCGACGGACCTTACCGGCTTCATCGCTCTTCAGGTCCATCAGTACAAGGGCGAGAAGCCGCTCCAGGTCCGCTGGCGGAACATCCGCTTGCAAGACCTGGGGAGGCACGAGTGGAAGCCCTTGTCGGACGGCAAGACCCTCGCTGGCTGGACGAAGTGGGGCGGCGGCGAATGGACTGTCATTGACGGCGCGCTCCGGGGCATCAACAAACCGGCCGGGCGCGGGTTCCTCATCGCCGATCGCGACTTGGACGACTTCACCGTGCGCCTCGATTACAAAGCGCTGAAGGGCAACAGCGGCGTCTTCTTCCGCATGGGCGATCCCGTCAACCGCGAGCCGGGTATCATGGGTTTCGAAGTGGAAGTAGACCCGGCGCGCGACGCCGGCGGCATGCAGGAACCAGGCAAGCGCGGCTGGCTCAAGCACACCGGCGAGAAGGATCACGAGTTGATCTACAAGCCGGGTGATTGGAACCGGATGACGGTCTCCGCGCACGGCCAGCGCATAGCTGTTCAGGTAAACGGGGTGAAAACGTGGGAAATCAAGGACGATCCTGGCCGCCTGAAAGGCAAGTTGGCCTTGCAGATCAACCCGCGCGACGACCTGGAAGTCTACTATCGAGGCATCGAGATCCTGGCGCCGGCAAAGCGTTGATTGCGGCGTCCCGCGCGCCATTTCCCTGGAACAGGACTCCTCGCCTGTCAAGGGACCGCAACGCGTTCCCACACGCGACTGTTCGGGGCTTGCGCACGTGTTTCACCGTTTTAAGTCTCGCGGCGCTGCTCGGTTGTACGCCTTCGCGCTCCGCTCCTTCGCTCACCATCGCGATCAACTCCGGCGTCGAGGGTGATGCTCTAAAATCGGCGGCCCGCGAGTGGGCCGCGTTGCGCGCCTTGCCCGTCGAGTTGGTCGAACTGCCTTACACCAGCCTCTTCGAAAAGCTGCTGCTCGATCTCACCAGCCGCACGGGCGCTTACGACGTAGTGATGATCGACGATCCCTGGTTCCCACGGCTCGCCGGGAAAGGCAGCCTGCTGCCGCTAGACCAGATGCCCGATCCGGATTTCCTCGAAAGCTGCCTCGACGTTTGCCGCGAACCATACCGCACCGGCCCCTATTACGCCCTGCCGTACGTCGGAAATTCGCAATTGTATTTCTATCGCGGGGACCTGTTCAAGAAGCATTCGCTTCCCTCTCCGCGAACGTGGCAGGACGTTCTCCACGCCGCGCGCAAGATTGGCGCTTCCGAGCGCATGTTCGGATACGTAATGCGCGCCGCTCCGGGCAACGCCGCTGTCACCGATTTCATGCCGCTGTTCTGGGCCTTCGGCGCGGAGATGTTTTCGCCGGCGGGCGCGCCGGCGGTTGCGAGCGAAGAGGGCGTGGAGGCGCTCCGCTTCATGCTGGAACTAGGCAGGTACACGCCGCCCGGCTATGCGGGTTACAATGCGGACGAAGTGGCCGCGCATCTTCTTCAATCTTCCGCCGTGATGAGCATCAACTGGCCGTCGTGGATCCCGGCTATGGACGACCCCGCGAAATCGAAGATCACCGGCAGGATCGAGTTCACCGCGATGCCGTCGGCGAAGCGCCCCGGCGTGGCGAGCCTAGGCGCGTGGCTGTTGGCCGTTCCACGCGCTTCGCGCAACGCGGAACTCGCGCGGGAGTTCATTGTGTGGGCCACGGATGCGGAGCGGATGCGTGCGGCCGCCCTGCTCGGAAATCCGCCGACGCGGCGCAGTGTCTTTCTCGACGAAGGCCTCCGCCGGCGGTACCGCGCCTTTCCGGCGCAACTGGCCTCTCTCGAAACCGCGCGGCCCCGTCCGCGAACCGCGAAGTGGAACGAGATCGAGAATGTGTTTGGCGTCTATCTTTCGCAGGCAAATGCGGGCAGGCTCGGCGCGGCCCAGGCGATGGAGAAGGCGAACCGCGAGATCGCGGCGATTCTGGAGCGAGCGGAATGAGATCGTCCATCCCGGAAGGGGTCAAGTGGGCGGGTCCGGCGGTCGCGCTGCTGTTCGCGCTTTCCGTGTACCCGCTGGCTTATTCGGTGAAGGTTAGTCTTACCACGGCCGGCGGCGGAGTCACGCTGCGCAATTACTCGCGGCTTCTGTCGGATGAATTCTTCCATACCGCCGCCGCGCAGACGCTGTTCTACACATCCGCTGCGCTGATTGTGGAGTTCCTGCTCGGACTCGGACTCGCGCTGCTTGCGGATTCACTCCTCCGCGGTCGCGGCCTCTTCCGTGCCGGCCTGCTCGCTCCGATGCTGCTCCCGCCGGTGGTAGCAGCCGTAATTTGGCGGCTGATGTACAACCCGCAGTTCGGAGTTCTCAACGGCACGCTGAGAGCGCTTGGTGTTGACACCTCGAACCTCACTTGGACGTCGGGCGAAGGCTCAGCGATGCTTTCCGTGTTGCTTGTGGACATCTGGGAGTGGACGCCGTTCATCTTCCTCCTTCTCAGCGCGGGCCTTCAGGCAATTCCAGCGGAGCCGTATGAAGCGGCCCGCGTGGATGGCGCCTCGGCATGGCAGGTTCTGCGGGATGTGACCCTGCCGCTGCTCAAACCGACGATCCTGCTCGCGCTTGTCCTGCGCGCGATGGATCTGATGCGCATCTTCGATCAGATCTTCATCCTGACGCAAGGCGGGCCGGGCTTCGCCACCGAAACCGTCAGTTTGTATATCTACCGGACGGCGTTTCGCTTTTTCAATTTCGGGTACGCGGCGGCGATGAGTTTTGTGGGTCTGGCCGTCACGACAATTCTCACGCGGTTACTGATCAGAATGATCAACCCGAGGCGGATTCGTCAGGGCGCCTGACGGACCCGAAGGCTGGCGCTCTTGCCACAACGGTGAGATAGCCTCATGCCGCCCGATCCGAATGACGGCTTCATTGCTTACCCTCCGCTCCAATCGACTCCGTGACTGCGGTTTTGACCCTCGACACGCGCGGAGCCGGGAATTGGGCGCATCCCCACTGCGGAGCGTGCGGCAACGCAGGCGAGTTTCCTTCGCTCTCCAACGCCAACGTCCGATACAATTATTCTTCCGCCAACTGTTGTACAGGGGAGACGGAGGGGATTCCTAATGCCGATGATTCTATTTGTTGAAAAATTCCCGGAGTTGGGAGCACTGGAAACAAGATCCGTTAGGGTCAACGGGGCGCCTGACCTTCCGGCTGGAGAATATGGCTTCATCGAGTCCTACTGCAACGAGCCTGGGTGCGACTGCCGGCGGGTCATAATCAGCGTGTTACGGCCGGAGACCGGATGGAGCCAAGTGCTGGCCACGATCGGCTACGGCTGGGAGAGCCTGGAGTTCTACGAGGAATGGAGCCGCGGGCCCGTCGATCCCAGGGAAGTGAGGAGACCGTACCTCGACATGCTCAACCCGCAGTCCGAACATTCGGCCGCTCTCCTGCTGTTGTTCGAATTCCTTCTCGAGTCGCCCGATTACGTCGAACGCATAAAGCGGCACTATCGGATGTTCAGGGACGCGGTTGAGAAGGAGCACCGCCGGCCGACCGCCTTCGAAACCAATCGCGCCGGAAATCGGCGGAAGCGCCTCCGCGACCCCAGGCGCCGCGGCCGGCGTTCTCATTGAGCTGTTCCGGCGTCAACACGGTACACGCGATACGCCGCATTCTCAAACGCTGCCGTTTTTCCTGCTAGCGGATGTTTCGACCGCACTACGACGTAGTCGATCCCTAACGGCCCGTAAAGGCTGAAGTCGACCGGCCGCGTCATGGTGGCCTGCCATCGCTTCCACCACTCGTCGCCCATCGTCCGGAAAAAATTCACCTGTCCCCCAGCCTTCCAATCGACATATACCGCCCGCAAAGCCCTTGCACGGAAGATGCCGGGGTACAACTCGCGGCCTGCATCCGGAAAGAGAAAAACGGAATCGGCCGGCGTTCGATCGCGGGCCCACTTCGAGAGGGCGCGAAGATCCTCATGTTCGAGCGCGGAGGAATTTTGAAAACCCACACCGAGCGGAATAACAAAGAAGGCGGCCAATGCGGTTGCCGCGAGCGCGGCCCGCTTGGGAATCGCCGCCGCCATCGCGAGGCCTGCGACGACAGCCGCCATTTTCCAGGTGGGCGGCGCCGAGAACTTCACCCGAGCCGGAATCGCATAAGCGATCGCGAACCACGCGACCGCCTCGATGTGGCGCCTTCCCGTTACCGCCCAGCAGCCGGCCGCCGCCGCGGCGAACGCCGTCATCACGGCCACAAACAGCAGCGCGCGTGTAGGCTGAAACTGCGGCATGAGCGACAACCCCGCCCGCTCCAGCATCAGATAGGACACGGGAACACTCGCGATTCCGATCAGCGGCATGGCGGCGGCGAACAACCGCAATTCAGGCGTGATGTGGCTGCGGATGCGCGAGAGCGCAAGTCCAAGCGCCGCGCAGAGAATGGCGTAATGGGGCATCCACGCCGGCGCCCAGTTGCTCACCCAGACATAGGAGGCGCGCATCCGCTGGAGACTTTCCTCGAGTGGTTCAACCCTTCGGAACAGGGACTGCGAGCCGCCTCCGCCCGAAGCCGCATACAGCACAGCCAATGCGCAAGCGAGCGGGATAAGTGCGCGCGATCGGGCCTTCTTCTCGCCGGGCCACAGGAGGAGTATCGCGTACGCTCCCCAAAATGGATACGTCGAAGGTGGATGAAACAGGAAGCCTGCGGAAGCCGCGAGTCCTGCGCCGAGCCATCGTTTATGCGCGGCGAGTCCAACCGCGAGATACACCAGAGGAATAGCGAATCCGCGCGGAACGGGTTCGTATTCGAACGCGAGTACCGAGGGCCCAAAAATGGTGGCGCCGAGAGCGAGGCACGCCGTAACGAATAAGGCAAACGGCGGTGCGAGTCCGGCAGCCGACGCCATCAGGTAGAAGCCGAGCAATCCCAGGAATCGCGTTACGAGCTGCGGAATCGCCAGAGCGTGCTCCAGATCTAAGCCGGTAAGTTTGCGTACCGCCAGCGCGCACTCATCGTAGAGGGTAAGCGAGACGTGAGGATATTCGACGATCAGATCCTTGCGAAACAGGGAGGGGTCTTGCAGATGTTCGAGTATCGGCGCGTAAATCTGGGTGTCGGACTGAAGGTAAACGTGACCCGGAAACTGAAAATAGCCAACGAACAAGAGCACGGCAAGAGACGCTGCGATGAGCGGACCGCGCGTTGCCGCCGTCGGCCTCATTGCGGCGGCGTCTTCTCCAACTGCTGTTTGGCCCAGAGGCGGTTCGGGTTCAGTTCGACCGATCTCGCGAACGCTTTACGGGCCTCGGTGTTCCGGTTCGCCTTGCGGAGCGCGACACCCAGCCACAGATGGGCGTCGGCGTACTTTGGGTTGAGTTGGATAGCTTTCTCGAAATCCGCGATCGCCTTCTCGACGCCACCGCCGAACGCCGGCGGCAAATAGTAACTCCCAACGCCGCGCGTCACATGCGCCGCGGGGGATTTCGGATCGCGTTCGAGCGCCTTGACGATGGCGTCCTGAGCGCGTTTCGCGAACGGAATACCCGCGAGCACGTTCGCCGGGATGACTTGGCCGCAGAGAGTTCCAAGTACCCGGTAGTGCTCGGCAACGGACGGTTTCAAGGCCACTGCGCGCTCCGCCATGGCGATTCCCGCCCGCGAAGCGCGTTCCGCCGCGCTCTTGTCCCGCAGTTCCAGTGCGACTTCCGCGGCGTAGGAGTACGCGATCGCGGCGCTGAAATAGCCGCCTGCGTCCCCGGGATTCTTTTCGGCCGATGCCGCCAGACCGGCGGCAGCCCGCTCCAGCGCCGCCCGATCCTGCCGGTCGCGCGCCGGCTCAAGATCCGCGACGCCCAGCACGCCCGCCAGCAGGAAAGCCAGACCGCTCACAGCGCCGCCACCTTTCGCTCCACCGACAAAAAGTAGATCGCCAACACCGCGAGAAGCACACCGTTGACCGCCAGTACCGACGGCGCGGAGAAGATCGGCACGAGCCATCCCGTCGTGAGACTGCCGAAAGGCATTCCGCCTCTGAACGCCACGTTGTAGATGCTCATCACGCGTCCGCGCATTTCGTTCGATGTGATGAGCTGTACCAGAGAACTGATAGTGGCGAATACGGCGATCATGGCGCTGCCGGACACGAAGAGAAACACACAGCTTAATGCCACGGATGTCGAGAGGGAGAAGCTGGCGATGCCGGCGCCCAGACAAATCAGCATGAAGAGTGCGACGCGCCCCTTGTGTTTCATGTTTCCAAGAGCCGCCACGATCAGCGCCCCGGTTACCGAACCCGCGCCCGAGACGGAAAGAAACAGGGTGAAAACGGTGGGCCCCTGCCTGAAGATATCTTTCGCGAAGACGGGCAGGAACGTAATCATGGGCACGGCGAGCGCTGTCATGATGAAGGCCAGAGCAATCAGCGACATCATGGCGGGTTTCGTGCGGATGAAGCCGATCCCCTGTTTCATGCTGTCGAGCAGCGACGCCTCCGTCTTCTTCGGCACGAACGTCATCTTCAGCAGAAGGATGGAAACGATGACGGCGAGGAACGACGCGCCGTTGAGCGTGAAGCACCAGACGGCCCCAAGTTTCGTCAGCGCCAGCCCGCCGAGCACCGGGCCGATGATGCGGGCGAGGTTGAATTGGATCGACTGCAGCGCGATTGCGTTCGGCAGATCTTCCGGGTCCACCAGCGCCGGAAAGAGCGCCTGATAGGCCGGTCCACCGAATGCCTGTGCCAGGCCGACCACGAACGAGAGACTCAGAATGTGCCACACCTGCACGACCTTGAGACCGATCAGCGAGGCCAACAGGAACGCGCACGTCAGTTGGATGACCTGCGAAGCGAGCAGGATCTTTCGCCGGTCCATGCGGTCCGCCACCACGCCGCCGAACAGCGAAAACATGAAGATCGGAATTTCCCCAAGGAACGCATCAAGGCCCAACAGAAAGGGCGATTGCGATATTTCCAGAACCAGCCAGCTCTGCGCTACCTTTTGCATCCAGGTACCGATGCTCGACGTGCATGCGCCAATCCAGAGAAGGCGAAAATCGCGATATTGAAATGCCTTGAATACCCTGCGAAGCAAAAGGGTGCGCCTCTAGGGGAGCGGCTTCTCCCGGTGAATAAGGTGCACGATATTGCCGTCGCCGTCGGCGAAAAAAACCAGGCGATTGCCTTGCGTTTCGTAGGGTTCGGTGATGAAAGTGACGCCTTGCCCCTTGAGGCGTTCGTGCGCGGCGTCAAAGTCGTCGCACTTGATGGCGAGGTGCCGGATTCCGGGGTCCTTCATCTGGTTGCTGGGCCGGTCTCCGGCGGAAGGGATAATCTCCAGCATGGAGCCGTCCTTCGCTTTGACGAAGTAGTTGCCGGCGTATGTGAAGTTGATGTGGAATTCCAGGTGATCCACATACCACTGGGCCAGTTTTCCCGGATCAGGTGAGGCGATTGCGGTGTGTTCGAGACCATTGAACATAAGGAAGAATTGTACCAGGAGTCGAGGCCCGCGCGCGCGGTGAGTCTTATCCAATACAGGATGGGCATGAAGGGGAGGTTGAACGCATGCCGGGCGTGATCGTCAAAATGCAGGATGCCGGGAGTTGTTCGAAGGGATCTGAAAGAAGCGGAGCGCATGAAATGAACTCAAGGGGCCGGATGTCAGGATGTGCCTCCCGTTCGACCCTGTAGATTGTCCGGCGTTTGGGCAGTTTCAGAAGCGAAAAGACCAGAAAGGGAGGCCCGGTGGCGGATCGCTTCGCCCCCGCCTTCAAGCCCATCCTTCGATTGGAATCTACTGGTGGAGGAGTCAGCCCGGATTTGGCAACAGACCGGGCAAAACCGGCGGCGTACACTGGCGCGGCATAATTCCCGCATCGCCGGCCACACGATCCGCGCAGCCGGCGGCCGACCGCGGGCACATGTCCGCATCGCCTGCGTAAGCCGCGGTTCGGACCTTACCACGGCCGGCGCACTACACGATGAGCATGCAGTCGCCGAACGAGTAGAAGCGGTAGCGGCATTCGACGGCGTGCCTGTACGCGGCAAGCGTCAGATCCTCGCCCGCGAACGCGCAGACCAGCATCAGAAGGCTTGACCGGGGCAGGTGGAAATTCGTGAGCAGCGCTCCGACAGCCTCAAAGCGGTGTCCAGGGCGTATGAACAAGCCGGTCTCGCCGCTGAGTGCCCCGGTCGAGTAGACGGTCTCAATAGTTCGAACGCTCGTCGTGCCAACCGCGACCACGCGCTTCGCCCTGCGGACATGCGAAAGATCGGCTTCGGCGATCGAGTACGGTTCCTCGTGGAGCCGTCCGGATTCGAGTTGCACGGAGTGCAGCGGCTGAAAAGTGCCGAGGCCGACATGAAGCGTGAGGGCCGAGACATCCGCACCGGCCGCCCGGCAGCGCTCTAGTACAGCGTCCGTAAAGTGCAGTCCCGCAGTGGGTGCGGCCACCGAGCCGGGGTCGCGCGCGAAGACCGTCTGGTAGCGCTTGCGGTCCTCCGCGTCGTCCGCGCGCTTGATGTAGGGTGGCAGCGGCACGTGACCCGCCCTCTCAAGCGCCTCCCGGAGCACCGCCGGATCCGATGCCGCGCCGAGAAAACGGATGGTCCGCGCGCCAGACTCACCGCGCGACACGATTTCCGCTTCCAGATCCGCGCCGAAGCTGACGACGTCACCGACGCGCATCCGGCGGCCAGGCCTCACCAGGGTTTCCCAACAACCCGCGCCGCCGCCCGGAGTGGGCCGCAACAGGAACACTTCCACGGGACCCGTTCCGCCGGCGCGGCGGCCGTGGAGACGCGACGGAAATACCTTCGAGTCGTTCAACAGCAGACAGTCGCCGGGCGCGAGGAAGCTCGGAAATTCGCGGAACTCACGGTCCTCCCACCGGTTTTCTTGTCGATAGACAACGAGCATGCGCGAACCGTCGCGTTCGCCGAGCGGTCTTTGCGCAATCAGTTCCTGAGGGAGGCTGAAGTCGAATCGGGCGAGGTCCAGTGGGGCCGCTCCTAACGTCAGTTTAGCGGAAACAGCGTGCCCTGCTCCTCGCCCTCCCAAAGCTCCGGAGCGTATTCGGGTGCGCCCGGACTGAGACCGTGGCGGAGGCGGATGCGGTCCACGCGGTTGCGAATCAGGCGGCAGTAGTCTCCGCGAAGATACGGACTTCGCTCGTAGCGCTCGCGATAACGCCGTGCAAACTGCGGGAAACGCTCTTCGAGAAAGGGAAAAAACACCTTCTGCGCGCAGGGCATCAGGAAAAGGACACCGCCCCCAAAGTGCCGCGCGCCGGCCGCCGCGGCGGCCTCGGCTAGCGATTCGAGATTCGCCTTGCTATCGGTGATCATCGGCAATATCGGATTTGAGAAAACGCCCGCCTGGATTCCCGCCTTCGTGAGCTCGGCCACCGTGCGCAGGCGAAGCGAGGGCCTTGGAGCGCGCGGTTCGAGCGCCCGCGCAAGAGCCTCGTCGAGAGTCGTGATGGTCACGTTGACTGAAAGGACGTTCGCACGCGCCACCTTCCGGAGAATATCAATGTCGCGTTCGATCAGACAGGACTTGGTGGTGATCGAGAGGCGGCGGCCTTTCTCGGCGGCGAAGACATCGAGCATTTCGCGCGTCCGCCCGTAGCTCAGTTCGGCGGGCTGGTAGGGGTCAGTAGCGGTTCCGATGGCGATTGCGTCCGCGCGTGGCGTGCGCGTCAGTTCCGCCCGCAGAATGGCGCCCGTCCCCGACTTCGCGAAGATCCTGTCTTCAAAGTCGCGAGGATCCTCCATACCCATGAACTCGTGCGTATAGCGCGCATAACAGTACTTGCAACCGAATTCGCAGCCGCGGTACGGGTTGATGGTCCATCGGAAAGGAAGGTACGCCGAGCGGCTCCGGTTCAAAACGCTGCGCGAGGGAAGATCAAAATACTGAACGCGGCTTTTCGATTTGAGGAGGGCGCCTTTGCTCACTCCTCAATATTCGCTTTTTGTTCGCCTTATTGCAAGTCCTAATTCTCGCCCTTTATCAGGCTTCCTTCGGTCCACGCCCTCTTGAGGCCGAAAGGAAGGGGGATGGGCGCGGTGGTATCGTAATGCTCGGGTTGGCGCGCGCCGAGCACTTCAATTACCTTGTTGACGACAAATGCCGGTATCGGAATCTTCTCGAAGTAGGCCTTCTCGACGGCGAATTTCGTCTTGCCATTGTCAGACTGAAAGCGGTAGTCCGTCCAGACGGTTCGTTTACCTGAAAGAACCGGTTTGATCATCGAGGGGATCGTGCCGGGTTTCCACCGGTCCACGGCGTCGAAATCGACAGTCGTGAACGTCGAAATGTAGTTGTTGGGGAAGATCTTGACACGCACGGACTCGATGCCGGGGCGCGGCGTTGCACTGAGCGAATAATCGAGGTACTGATTGAGTTCGGGCTCGCTCAGCACAAAGCTGACATGCTGTCGAGCGGCGGGATTCCGCCGGGCAGCCTCCAGGTCGGCGAACAACTTTAGAACCTTGGTGACGGCGGGCGGAGGATCAGGATTCGCCGCCGTCGCGAGACGCAACAACAGTAGACCAGCCAGCAGAGAATGGAAAAGCGCCATTGACCCTATCTTAGTACGCCCCCAGTCATTTTCCCCGTTTCGGCGACGGGGACTTCTTCCGTTTCGCAGGGGTCGGCACCGATGACTGACGCTTCTTTGGTGGGGCTGCCGCCTTCCTCGCTAGTGGACGCTTGGCCTCGGCCTTGGGGCCATCCCCGGAGTTTTGGGCCATGTCGAGGCCGAAGATGCCAGCGAGATCTTCTCCGCCGAGGACCTTGCCCTTGGCCGGCGCCTGCTTTGCCAACTGAAGGTCCCGGCCCGCCTGCGCGATCAGATCTCCCTCGTTCACTTCGCGCAATCGGAATAACAACTCGGGCTGGCTATCGAATCGTGCGCCGACGCCATAAAGCACCGCTGCGACGTGCTTGCACATGTCGGCCCAGTCCGGGCAACTGCACGAAAGCTTGATCTCGGCCGGCGACGGAAACAGGCCCTCTTTCTGGCGGCAGATCCGCTCCATCACACCCTTTGAGAACTGCCCTCGCAGCAGTTCGAGCAGTGAATCGATGGCCCCGGCGCAGTCGCTGCAAATGGACTTCCAGCGAGTCTTGCTGACCGGCGTTATCTTGAGTTCCACGTTGTATAGCTCAGAGCCGCTGACGACGGCCTTGATCGTGCCGGGGGCTATCTGAAGATCGACCACCGAGCCGTTGCGCACATAGGTCCGCCCGCGCGGGAGGCGATTCGCGTAGTCGCTGTAGCGTTCGAGATTCTCGCACCATGCCTTGCCCCAAAACGTGGTGGCAATGGTGCGGCCTGCGATGTGGACGGGCGCGATGTTTTTCCCTTGCTTTTTCAGCTTCTGCATCTCGAGCGCCGCGTCGCGCCGCCGTTTCGCTACGGAAACATAGGGTCTGTATCCCCAATCGTTGTAGTAGGCCATCGATTACGACTCCTCAAGAGCTTTGTTGATGTCAAGTGCCACGAGCTTGAGCAATTCCTCGTCCTTCATTTCCGTGAGCAGCAATTCCGCGCCTCCCTCCAGTAGATCATGCGAGAGCTGCCGCTTGGACTCGATCATCTCATCGATTTTTTCTTCGACTGTGCCGCGGCACACAAACTTGTGCACCAGCACGTTCTTCGTCTGGCCGATGCGGAAGGCACGGTCCGTTGCCTGGTTCTCCACCGCCGGGTTCCACCACCGGTCGAAATGCACCACGTGGGAGGCCGCTGTGAGGTTCAGGCCCGCGCCGCCGGCCTTCAGCGAAAGGACGAAAAAACCGACGCCCTCGTCTTCCTGAAAACGGCGCACCAGGTCCCGGCGCTTCTTCACCTCGGTCTCGCCATGCAACTCCAGGCCGGGGCGTCCGAAGATCGATCCAAGAAACTGGACGAGCGGCCCGATCACCTCGCGAAACTGCGTGAAGACGAGCATCTTCTCCTGCTTGGCGGCTATGACTTCGGCGATCTCGCGCAACCGAACCCATTTGCCGCTGCCGTCTTCGCTCCATGCGCCGTCGCCCAACCACTGCG
>SXGT01490948.1_pt1 | contig 56291 bp, 57 predicted proteins | sample 3176221 | NCBI WGS metagenome assembly SXGT01 (sample SAMN11356862, study PRJNA531348) | freshwater metagenome | isolation source: freshwater sample F1-120 | place: China: Fuxian Lake, Yuxi | collected 2017-12-25 | reverse complement strand
GTCGATGTTCTCGACCGCCAGATACAGCTCATACGCATGATGCTCCGGGTTGCCGCAATATTCGGTGCCGCGATCGGTCAAAATACGCTGCAACGGCACCGCTTGCGCCTCGAAAAACGGCAGCACACGGTCATTCACCAGATCCGCCGCGGTGAGCGGTGTTTTCCGATCATAGAGCTTGGCAAAACCGACTTTGCTATAGGTATCGATGAAGGTTTGCTGATAGATGCGTCCGACTCCTTTCAGCGTGCCGACATAGAACGTATCCTGCGCTCCGCAATAACCGGGACATTCGCTTTCAAACTCGCCGTGCGCTTCTTTCTCCAGCTTGGCCTTTTCCAAGGCTGCCAATTGGGCTTCGGTCAGCACCAGCCCTTCCTCCGCCATCTTCGCTTCCAATGCCTTTAGGCGCTTTTTCATGTTCTCCAGATCATGCCGCTGCCAGATACTGCGCACCCCTGCCGGCGAAATGCTTAAACCCTGTTTTTTCAGTTCATTGGCAACTCGAACCTGTCCCCAAGCCGGCTGGTCAATGCCCATCGCCACCACAGCGGCTTCCACCTCCACCGCCACGCGGTTCTTTAACAGCGGCTTGCGCCGGCTCAGCTCCTGTAGCGCCAGCTCTCCGCCTTGCTCATACAATTCCTTGAAGCGGTAAAAGCTGTCCCGGCTATAGCCCATCAGTTTGCAGGCTCGGGAAACATTCCCGAGCTGTTTACCTAATTCCAGCAAGCCGACTTTCGTGCGTATGATTTTCTGTTCGTTGGTCATCGGTCTCTCCCAATTTTGATGCCGATGGCAGGGCTTAAGCCCTGCCATCGGCATGAGGTTACCACCCAATTAAACACCAACTGTCAGATTTTGTATAAACTATTACAACTGATGGACTTTCATCGCTTCCGCAAGCTGTTTTGGCTCAACCGATTTTTGATGCGCAATCTCCGTCTGCTTTGACATTGATCGGGCTAGGGATGATTCTTGGTGCGCGCGGACCAGATCGAATGGAAATTCCAGTGTTCAATCATCGATCGAAGAAAAGGCTATCCTTGATCCCCCATAGAACGCTCACGCACTGGCCTGTTTTCTGGCTCGTCTTGACATCCACAAGTTTCTATTCGTTGACAATCGCTCAAGATTCCTTTTGGTGTGCAGTAATGTATGCCGCCATCGGCTTTTGCGCATCCGGATGGCTGCATTTGCTTATGGATTTCATGACCCCTTCGGGCATCCCTTTGGTTACCCCATTTGGTAATAGAACATCGTTGAATGTCTACAAAACCGATTCATTGGGTGAGTGGTTGTGTATTTTTTGTTTTATAGTTTTTAATCAATTTGTATTGATTTTATTACTTAGGTGAACACTTGAATTTTTTCAGTAATCTCCATCAAGCCCTCGATCACGATGCTGCTTACTCAACAGCGGAAACGGGTCGCCAGAAATGAGCATAGATATTTTGACCGTCTATGCTGATTCAGTAACTGAATGTTCTGATCATGCTCGCGTCAGAGTTTACTGGATGACAGGCAAGCTCCGAAGAAAAGCGATTGATGTCACTCTCGCTTTGACTTGCCAAGACAAACCAGCCGCCGCAGAGACCATTGCCATTCGCTATTTACTGGGTGAAGTGAATGTTTTCAATGCCAATCGCACAGGCATCAATCTAAGGTTTGTCGTTTCAAAGGGCGCCATTAAGAAAATGGCCAAAAACTCTACTAGCAAGATTGACTTGTATGAATATGGCTATCCTATTTTTACGCGTTACGCCGAGGCAGAAATTACGGTGTCAAAGGATAAATCCTGGTTCCCCGGCCAGGAAGAAATGGGCGAGGTCCCAGTCATCGATGGCGAGGCATTAAGAGGTATCGAGAAAATCCAAACCGAATCTTTGGGTGTAATAGCCATTACCCGGCATGCCATGGAACGGTACGGCGAACATTGCGGTACGATCGACATGAACACCACATGGAAGAACATCAATCGCAGATTCAAGGGTGGTAAGATCGATCAAATCAAACTTCCACCCCGAGTAATAATGCACAAATTGAAAAAATACGGTGAAGCACCGGAAGTTTGGAAACACCCGGAAAACTCGCTCCACTATGTTTTCTGTACGAGGTTCGATCACAAGGTGTTGGTCACTGTATTCAATAAAGATCCGGATGAGCCCGCAACCTTCAATCCATCAAAAGCCAACAGGATCTAAAAAGCCGGAACACTTCGAGTTAGCTTGTGAAGACTTTTTGTCTTGATGGGAACGATCTAGCACGAAGCAGCAAAGGCGGAAACCACCTGAAACTTCAGTTCCTCCTTGTAGTTAAAGATTGCGAACGATCCAATTCTTTCCTTTCCAAAATCAACTATTTAATTTTTCCCAAGTCTTTTTAGCTTCTTCAATTTTCGCATCAAGAAAAGAGGCTAATACTCCTGCATCAACGAACCAAGGAGATTTCTGGCCACTAATGCGTATACAAGGGAAAGGTAATTGTTGTTTTGCAGCTTTATTCTTGGCGGTTTGTGCATCCATGTCCAAGAACTTTTGTGCGACCGACTCTAGGGGAATATGTGCTGTGCCGAACTCTGCTAATAAAGCGAAATAAGTAGAGACTTTCATGACAAATATTTCAATCAATATTTACAAATACAGCACACATTCTGCTGCAGCTCATTATTAATCAGTTTGGCGCTTCGACAACGGCCACATCGCACCAGCTTTAAAATCCCACACTGTGACCATTTTGCAATCATCCAAGAATCTGAAAAATCGTAGATTGGTCTGTCTTTATAAACAGTCAATATATATGCCTCGTATTTGCGGTATGCGTTAATACATCGCCGCACAAAGTCATCGTGGATTTCAATACGAAAATAAAAAACAAATAATGTAGCTTGCTTCGTTTTTGTAAAGCTCTTATAGATAAAATTCGAGTTGACCTTTAACGATCCACTCGGTGGGGATCGTTTGTGCATGTCGACAAACGCTTTGCGAAGAATCTTAGGTGACAATCCTGTCTCATCGGAGATGATGTTAATTCTTGCTTCAAGCGATAGAAGTTCAATGGCGATTGCATAGCGTTCAATGATATTCAGACTCATAGACTCCTTCCATGTCTACACTACCAATGACATTCAAAAATACGTCGATCTCATCTCCTTGCAAGGCAGCCAGTTTCGATGCGAACTCGGCGGTAAATCGTGGTTCGAAACAAATAACGCCAGAAGAAGAAATTCGTCGAATCTGTTCAATATCCATACTCGCAAGAGACTCGATCATTCCAGACCCTAACCCGAAAATAATATGAGCAGCAGATGGATCACGCCGTGATAACTCTCTGGCCTTAATAAGCAAATCAAAAGTGATATCCGATATGTCACCAAATGTTTTAGTTTCCCGAGCTGCAATCCTGTCCAAATATTGGGATGAGTTTAAAAACGCTTCTTCGTAAACTATGTAATGTTCATCTGACAAATTCACCAAATGAACTCTGCTTTTTATGGTATCGCTCCCAAACTCAAGAACTAGCGGGAACAAAAAATCTTGAAAAAAAACTACTGTTACCTTAGCGATTGAATCGAAATCGACCCGACAAATCTGATCAGAAGTCAATAATCGCTCAGTAACGATTCTGGAAAGATCAGATCCTTCTGCATTAAGCATTTTCCGTCTATATAATTTATTTAACAAAATCACAACGCCTCCGAATGAAACGTATATTTTGAAAATATATCGTTGGCGTTTTTCTTGTTACCGTTCAGGTTAGGAATTTTCCATTTTTGACGTCCACTCGAATCAGTAATTGAATCGCATAGAGGACAAAATTTATAAAGCTCTGGATAGTCTCGAATGGAAACATATATAGAATTGCATCGGGCGCAGCTAATTCCACATATGTAAGACATAGCAATCTGCTGTCCAATGTGCCAAGCCCGATTAATGTTTAGTATCTTAGGACTGTCCCCAATAATTTGTTCATAGAGCGCATAGGAAGCAAGAAAGATTTCGCCTTTTGTCGCATGCTTTGCGGTTTCGTTTTCAGTTTTTTTTCTTGGGGCAGGATTGCTAATTTTCTTGTTCGTCACTTTGTCGATAGACGAAATATTTTGTATTTCACTATTGATCGTCTTTTGGGAAATAGTTTGAAAAACATTGAAATAAATCGAACCATGTAGGCAATTTTGTGGCGCTTTGATTATCCAGTCAGGATCATAGGGAAGTAAACCAGCTGATGGTCCTTGCCCATGGATCTCTTTATGGAATTGAAGGGCAGATGCTTTTGATATCTGGCAAACAGCTCGCACAATCGATGGTCGTCCCCCTTTTTCAATAATGCCTTTTGCCAGGTCTAATTTGCGTTTTAGACCTAAAATATCTGTCTCTTTGGGTGTTAACCGCAAGTGAGATTCCGTTATCACTTAACCCCCTTAAGCCTGTGCAAACGGCGCAATTGGTAATAAGGCTGCGGCTATACTTGGTGTAATACCGGGCGCGGGCGGCATAGGCATGATGGACGGCATTCGAAAGACAGCCCTGCCACATTCTGATAGGCTTTTGATTTCATCCAGCGTCATGCTGGCTATTTTCTCGATTTCCATGTCATCAAGATTAAACCTCCAGATAGCTTCCATGGGATTATGCCGGGCGCATTCCCTGGCCAGCATCAAGTATTGGAAGTTGATAGCTTTTAAATCGTCGTTAACAAGATTCATAACTTAAACCACATCTCCATATTATTTTTGTGTGAATTTTGGCTGAGGCATTAAAAATGCCATAGCGCGAAAAATCACCCAAAAGGGCAATAACCCGCGCAAGGCATGTTGCGCAAGGTATCTATAGGTCCAGCATCCCAAATGCTAGCCACTCCAAAAATAATGCAATTAAAAATACTTGTTGACAAAACAGACAAATGGCGATATGCAAATAGACTCCGCTCTGATTCAAGAGTCTATTGAGTACAATCAGTTTTTCTCCGCATCCTCTAGCAGTTACGCGTACTTAGAATCAAAGAACACCCAAAAATCGAAAGGGGCCGAAAAACAGCGTCTTTCATGTCGATGAAATGAAAATGTTTCTCGTAAGATTTTTTCAACGCTAACCGGAAGAAAATTGATGAGAAAACATTTGATAACCGCTGTTCTTTGTATGGCTTTGGCCAACACATCCCATGCCGAAGAAGTAAAAACAAGGTCGGGAAACGAGCAAACACTGAAAACGCTCAAGCCTTACGCTTCAAGGTTTGTTGGATCAGTGATGATCGGGAATTCGATTCACACAGGAGGTAAACGTGCGTAGTTTTTATGGTTCGCACGCTATCTTGACGTTGGTTTTGATCGCGGTTTTAGTAACAAATGGGATAAAAGATGCTTTTCTAGTCTTAGTCCTGGCGGTATTGGAAATAAGCCTCTCGGTTGATAACGCCGTCGTGAATGCCGGCGTGCTAAAAAATATGGACTCGATTTGGCAAAAGCGTTTCCTAACATGGGGCATGTTGATTGCTGTATTTGGCATGCGCCTGGTATTTCCGGTTTTGGTGGTCTCCTTCGCAACAGGACTTAGTGCTCATGATGTGATCTTACTGGTCACGAATTCACCAGAGCAGTATGCCCATCACTTACATCAGGCGCATCCGATGATCGCTTCTCTCGGCGGCATTTTTCTTCTAATGGTCGGACTGTCCTTCATGCTTGACGAGACGCGTGATGTCTTGTGGATCGGCGCCATCGAAAAACGCCTTCAATCGCTTGGCAAGATCGATGCGGTAAATACGACAATCTCCCTCGCTTGTCTCTTAGCCATTAACGCCATAGCCCCTTCTGAAATCAAAGCATCGGTTTTAATCGGGGGCATTTGGGGCATATTCCTTTACGGATTCGTGAGCAGTTTGGATAGCCTGTTTGCGGTTTCTGAAAATCAAATGTCAATCACGCAAACAGCTAAACGTGGCGGTCTAGTTGCTTTTCTTTATCTAGAATTGCTAGACGCTTCATTTTCCTTCGATGGCGTTATTGGTGCATTCGCAATCTCTCATGAAATTCAAATCATCACACTTGGATTGGGAATTGGTGCTTTATACGTTCGATCGCTGACCATCTATCTGGTCAAAAAAGGGGTGCTTGATGAGTACATCTTTCTCGAACACGGCGCCCACTATGCGATTCTCGCCCTAGCCATACTCATGATGTCCAGCACTATTTTTGTAATTCCCGAAGTGGTTACAGGAGCCACAGGCGCTGTTTTGATTGGGCTTTCACTTTGGTCGTCAATTTCACACAACAAGCAACAAGCACTGCTTGATGCTCCGGAATCACTTAAACAGCGCTATCCCAATCTTCACGACAATTCTTAACCAACACAAAGAGGTAAAAAATGGCTTTAAGCTTGAGCAAAGGCGGGAATATCAATCTGTCAAAAACAGACTCTTCTTTAAAAAACATCATCGTCGGACTTGGTTGGGATGTTAGAGAGACTGATCAAGAAACATTTGATCTGGATGCGTCCATTTTGATGGTTGCAGCCAATGAAAAAGCAAGAAGTGAGAAGGATATCGTGTTCTATAACAACAAAAAATCAACATGTGGTGCGGTAAATCACACCGGAGATAACAGAACGGGTGCTGGTGATGGCGATGACGAATCCATTCATGTGTTTCTGGATAAAGTGCCAGCGGATATTGAGAAGCTAATCATCTTCGTATCCATTCATGATGCCGAAAAGCTCAAACAAAACTTCGGGCAAGTCCTTAATGCTTTTGTGAGACTGGTCAATAAAGACACGCAGGAAGAAGTGACCCGCTATGACTTGAGTGAGGCGGAAGACACAGCAATTTATACATCAATGATTTTCGGAGAGATCTACCGTTATCAAGGCGACTGGAAATTCAAGGCGGTTGGCCGTGGATTAAAAGGTGGTTTGGGTGAATTCGCACGGATGCACGGAATAGCCTAATGATTTCTTTGACACCCATAAAAATGATGTTTTTTCTGATTTTTTGCGTCCTCTCTGGTGCCTTTGGCGGCTATTACGCCGCCTCTTTTTCACCAGTACCGGCGCAAATCGCAATAGTTGATGTGCAAGGCTTGGTCAAAAAAGCAGTAGAAAAAAACCAAGCCGAAACGGAAGAAGATGCTAAAGCTCTTATGGCGAAAGTTAAATCGTCGACTGACGAGTTAATCCATCGCGGCGTGGTCATTCTCGACGCGCAGTCTGTCCTGAGCGCTCCAGAGGAAGCTTATGTCAACATTGAATAGTGCCGAACCGTTAACTCTGAATGTCTTTATCGAGCGAACAAAGTTATTCGGTCATATTTTAGTAAACCACATCAAGTCGCATGCCATTACCTGGATTTTGCTCGTTTCTCTCTATGGCGTAATACACGCCAACTATCGTTTGGCGATCAATCAAACACCGAGTCTGCCCTACACGCTGTTCCTGATTTGCCTTGATAAAAAAGTAGAAACGGGTGGGCTAATTGCCTTCAAATGGCACAACGGCGACCCTTATCCAAATGGATATGTCTTTACTAAACGGCTACTAGCTGGTCCAGGTCAAATTGTTACCAAAAAAGGCAGGGATTTCATCGTTGGCGATCAGACGTTAGTCGGAAAAGAAATCGGACTCAGTCTTAAAAAGTTATATCCAAATGATGAGTTGCATGATGGGAAAAATACGATCCAATTGGGCAAATACTTCGTGGCTGGTGATCATGAATACAGTCTCGATTCCCGTTATAACCTTCTTGGATTGGTAGATGAAAAAGATGTCATTGGTCGCGCGTACCCTATTTTCTAGTCGCTTCCTTGCAGCCCTGGTGCTGCACCTGTCGTCTTCTTCCGTAATTGCGGGAGAAGACGATTTTTTTCTCAAAGAACTCCTTAAACAACAGCAGCCCAATATGAATCGACAATTGCCCGATTGGTTGAAAACCAAACCCATGCACTTAAGTCCATCTTTAGAAAAGATGCTTCGGGAAGGCAATCGAATCGCAAATCCGGGTTCTGATAACGACATTGACATGGGTAAGCGATTACTTGCTCAGGCGGTACAAGGACGCTGGATTTTTGTTTCATTCGGCATGCCGATGCATGAAATAAAAGCAGCGGCTGAAGAAGCGTCAGCCACTAAGTCCATATTGGTCTTTCGAGGGGTTGAGAAAGACCAAAACACAGGGGCAGTCACTAAAAAGCTTTTGCCAATTGTTAAGAATATGAAGCCGGTGCCGGGTGTTGTAATCGATCCAACCCTGTTTAGTCGGTTCAATGTCACGGCTGTTCCTACGATGATTGAAACCGACACTGAGGGTAAAACAAGAATTGCCCGCGGTTTACCTGGGTTCAATTGGCTAAGTCAACAGGAGCCAGGGGATTTAGGACAAAGAGGCCCCATTTACGGAATACTTGAGCCAGACATGATCGAAGAAATTCAACGACGTGCTGCAAATGTCGATTGGGAAAAGCAAAAAAACGATGCCATCGCCAATTTCTGGAAGAAACAAGACGAATTTAATTTACGACCAGCCGAAAAGACCAGGGAAAGAGCTATCGACATGACAATCGTTTCGACGCAGGATATTTTCCATCCTGACGGACGATTAATTATCAAAAAAGGGGACAGGATCAATCCGCAAGCAATGATGCCTATGCGGCACGCCTACATCATATTTGATGCCACCAGTAAAAAACAGGTTGAAATCGCCAAAAAAGCCGGCGACGAAATTCTCAAAAAGGGTAAACCAGTCATTTACCTGTTTTCCAAGATCGACAAAGAGCGTGGCTGGAGTCATTACAACGAGACCGGCGATTTCGTGAACGGTCCTTTGTACAAGCTCAACAAAAGCATCGTGGACCGGTTCAAGTTAGAGGCATTGCCAACCGTAATTGAAGGTCAAAGCGATCACGTTGTTGCCAAGGAACTTGCAAGCGGCGAGGTTCATTAATGCGTCGAAAAATACTATTGACTCTATTTGGATTGATGCTCTCAGGCCAACTGCTGGCGCAAGAAACAATAAATACTTCCGAAAGTAATACGATTTCAGCAGAGAAGCTGTTATGCCCTGATGCCGATATTTGGGGAAAGAAAATGATGACTGGCATTTGTTGGAGTTGTTTGTTCCCCGTCAGGCTTTTGGGCATGACGCTTTTCGACATGGGTAACGATATACCGGATGGAGCGACGGATGAAAGCTTTTGCTTTTGTAGCGACGACAACGGTATTCCAAACATTGGCATGACAGCTAGCGCATGGCTTCCGGCAAGACTCATTGAAATCGTTAGAAAACCTTACTGTTCACCAGCCCTTGGCGGCATATCGTTCAATAATGGCGTAAGACTTTGGGGTGGGCATAAAGAGGTGGAAGGCGATGGAACAGACAAGACCTTTTACAACTACCACTATTGGGCTTATCCCTTGTACATGATTCTGGATCTATTTGTACAAAATAGCTGCAATGCGGGCGGATTTAGAAGTATGGACATGATGTACATGTCTGAATTAGACCCGACATGGAATATTGATGAATTAGCTTTTTTTCTCAATCCCGAAGCGGTGGTATTTGCTAATCCTTTGGCTGTAGCGGCCTGCACGGTCGATTGCACTGTAACTACTGCATCGCAGCCCATGACTTCGTTATGGTGGTGTGCAGGATGCTGGGGCAACTTGTATCCGTTCGTAGGAAACATTGCATCCGATGCCTCGCCTCCTAGAGACACCAGTTTATTATCGGCAAGGGTATTGGCCGCACTTCACAGGCGTGGATTAGCTCATAAAACTTATGGCAATGACGCTTTATGTAGCGGAACGATCTATCCAATGGTTCCAAAACAACAATACAAGATGAGCATGTTATTTCCGGTCACTGAAGCCGAAGCCGAAAAAATGCTGACCGAGAAAAAAGATGCAAATGGAAACACAATCATTGGCGCAAACGGACAGCCAGAAATGGTTGAAAAGATCGTGCCCGGTGAAAACTGTTGCCACTACATCGGAGAATCCCCTTTCAAATGGGGTGAGTGGAGAAACATACCGGGTACAGGTGAAGATTTTGTTTACCTGATATGGCGCTATACCGATTGCTGCCTAAGTTACATTGAAGAATAGAAGTCATGGATAAAATCCAAAAACCAATAGCACACATACTGATTGTGTGCATATTTCACAATTCTATTGCAGCGTTTTATTTATTGACTCTAGCGGCATTCTTTGTGCCATTTCCTGTATTCGCAGATGCTTTTCTCGACCAGGCGGCTGAAGGTGAGGCATTGGGTAGCTCCCTCATGTCAGACTTTACTGTTCCAAATGTTAATAGCTCGACCGGTCAAATTACCCTGACAAATGGAATGGCTGCAGGCCAAACCATTGAACAGAACGATATGTTCCAAGAGATCCAGCCCGGATCAATGGATGCCGCAGCCGCAGCTTATGGAAATGCAGGCGCTCAAGGAAGTTTTGTTAATAGCAACATCGAAAGTTTAAGTACTGGCTCATCACAGCACGCCTATGCGTATCAAAGCCTCATGGGCGCCAATACTGCAATGCCGAACATGCTGAACGATCCGATTTGGAAACAATCGGATGACGTATTTTCTCGAACATCGCCATTGATCGACGATATGTTCAACGGCTGTGAAAAAACAACAAATTGGGGTGAAAAATCATGTTCAATACATATCGAGGACCTGAAGCAATGTAAAAAATCTCTTAAGACAGAAAAGTGTTCTGTGACCCGATCCCTCGCTTATAGTCCTGTCATGGGGTTCGGTTCAGGAGATGGAAACATAGAGAGCTGTGGTATAGGTTGTACCTTTCTCAATCTTGGGATAGTTGGTGATGACTATTGGCCTGGGAATTGCGATACATACACATCAACCGTCTCGTTTAGAGTTCTAAGACCCGACAAAATCAAGCGAGTGACAATTTATCGCGTCAAATATGACGACGAGACCCGAATATGGATGAATGGAGCTTTAATTTATACCGGGCAATCGGGTTGGGGAGGCTGCGAACACTGGACCAGTTGGGATGAATATCCTGACATGGATATAACATCGACTTTCAAGCAAGCTGCTGCTGATACATTAATTAACTTCGTGCAACAAACCAGGGTCGATGGAAATGGAGAGGGTTACGCGAGAATAAAGGTAGAAGCTGAACCCGATATCGAAGAGCAATTTATTGATAGCCCCGCAGGATGCAGGGAAAGATTATTTAATGCATGGCCGCTAGGTGGAACTGCCCCTACTTTTGTTTCATCCGGTTCGTTGAATGACCAAGCATCAACGGATTGGTGGCAGTGTTCCGATGCGACAAATGCAATGGTGGTTGGCCCCTTAACCATCACTCCTGCCAATTACACGACATACGTTTCAAATAATACGGACATCCTACCGGCTGCCCCTGACATACCTCCCAACCCAATTTGCAATAGAGCGGAGACAAGAACGCCGGGAACGATATCTCTGGACTGCTACACGGACTACCAAGGTTATCAAGTTTGTCCGCAATACAATTACGACACTGGCGAACATAACACCTGCGAATCTCTATCTTCCTGCGCTTACGTCAAAGAAGAATGCGAGAAGGATGCAAATGGTAATGAACTGATTGATCCAGTTACCGGGGCATGCAAGGACTTTATCATCACTTATGACTGCGGCACCGACACTCCATCGGCATGCGACACAACGAACAATGGTGAAAATACCATTTGTGACGCGCAAATTCGATGCATGGGAGGAGAATGCGTTGATCCTAAGCAAGAATCAAATGAGGATTTCATCAAAGCAGCAACCGCGCTGCAAACTCTGAATGAATCACAAAAACAACTCTCTTGCGATCCTCTTGCTGGAGCTTGCAAGCTATTTGAAGGAGAGGCATACGCATGTCAAATGGCAGATTTGTCGATCCTGGGGTCGGTAGATTGCTGCAATATGCCAATAGGCGGCAGTTGGATTGATTACATCTGGTTAGCGAAGAACACTTGGAGCTTAGCGGACACCTCTGTAGAGATATATGCGTATGGTCTGTCAGGTGTTGGTCAGAGCGGTGCCTGGCAGGTATTGACTAGCGGGACAGTCCTTGAAACGCCCGTCAGTTTAATATCAGACGCCTATACAGCAATTACCGACACTTTCACATCAATGTCTGATTCTGTTGTTTCGATGTTAGGCGAGGAGATAGGCGTTGATTTAGGGATCGAGGCGATAAAACAGCAAGTTGTGCAATGGCTGGGTGAATGGATTGCTTCGACATTCGGGGAAACCGCTGCATCAACATTGCTGTCAGCAACGGTAAGCGGAACTGGTGCAGCTGCAACGACAACCTATTCAATGGCCGGCTCATTACTGTCCTCAATCGTAACGGTTGTCGGAATCATTTATGCGATCTATCAAATAGCAAAATTAGTAGTCCAGTTGGTTTTTGCTTGTACGGAAGAAGAAATAAAGCTTCAGATGTATAGAAATCAAAAAATGTGCACCAAACCCGATGAGATCGGGACTTATTGTTCGTCTAAATTCTTAGGCAGCTGTGTCGCCGAGAAGCAAGTTTACTGCTGTTTTTCAAGCCCTTTTGCTAGGGTGTTTCAAGAGCAGGGCAGGAAGCAAATGGGGACAGATTTTGGTGAGCCACTGGCGCCCAGTTGCGAAGGATTCACGATTGAACAAATCGGCCAACTTGATTTTAGCAAAATGGATTTTAGTGAATGGATCAATATGTTGAAAGTGGCAAACATCATGCCGCTGGACGGGGCTAAAGCAGACGAAATGTACAGCGCTCAGTTTTCAACCGTCGGTGATCTACCCAATACACAATCGAGTAGTGTTATTGATAGGATCAATCTGCAAACGCAAGGAACCGATATTGATACTCAAAGACAATATTTAATAGACAACATGTAGCTGTCTATTTATTGGTCAATTTAAGTGATGACTAGATGACACGTAGTCAGAAGATTATTGATGAACAGAGTTATCCACAGAATCTGTGGATAACCGACATCCTCATCCTAATGGATGAATCCCCCCCGTCGATGGGAATGCCCAGTCGCAAGAATTTTTCTGGCTGCATTGTCATCGCTGCCATGCAGCGTGCAACACTGGTTACAAGATTAACAGCCCCGTTTGCCTTTCAATTTCTTCTTTCGCTTCACATCTCCCCTTTTTCATAAGCACAGTATTGTTGCGCTCAAACTAAAAAACAAAAGAGGCCGAAAAACAGAGCCTTTCACCATGCTGCATTTCCTCATGACCGTTTACGATGACGGCATGAAAAAACATCTTATTCTCGCTTTCTCATTGTTGGTTTCTCAAAGAGCTTTCCCTGATGCCGTGTTGGCAAACAGCTTTTGGGGCGAAGCAGCAAAGTATGCTGGCATAAATGTCGCGACTCTGTACGGAATTGCAGTACACGAAAGTGGTATGCACTGGTCAGATGGAAGTTTCAGACCTTGGCCATGGACTCTCAATGTTAATAAAGGCAATGAAGGTGTTCAAGCCGGACCACGGCGGTACGCATCCAGACAAGCTGCCGAAGCGGCTTTGGTCGATTTGATTAAAAAAGGAATTAGGAATGTTGATGTGGGAATCATGCAGGTAAATCTTCATTGGCACGCTGACAAAGTAGAGAAGGAAACCGATCTCCTAGACCCAAGAACCAATATTAGGGTTGCTGCGGATTATTTGAAAGATTTAAAAACAAACAGAAATATTACTAAAACGGTATCCGATTACCACTCTCCGTCCAATCCTGTTAAAGGAATCGATTACGTCGGAAAAATAAAACGATACGAGAAAATAATTAATGAAAAAATCAAATAAATTACCGCATTTAATGGCTATTACTTTAATTTTAACGGGTTGCGCGACAACGGATACATGTCCATTTGAATCTTTGTTTGGCGATGATAATTGCGAAAAAATTATCGTAAAAGCTTACCTACCTCCGGTCGTTTCAGATTTGGACTACAAGAGTATTCAAGGCACCAATGACCAAGTGATTATCCCGAGTGAATTTCAGCATGCACTAACTGTTTCAGGTCATAAAGAAACTATTTCAGCGCCTGTAACGACATTTGAATCATACCCACTTAATGCACTTTCGGAAAACTATATTCCGAAAACAGAAACAGTTTTATTTGAGTTTGATCAATCATCAATTTCAGATGGCGAATCTAAAAAACTTGACGATCTTATTCATAAGATCGAATCAAACCTAATGCATGTCAGCATTGAAGGACATACTGACTCGAAAGGGTCCGCAAAATACAACAAAACGCTTTCTGTTAAAAGAGCCATAGCCGTAAAGGATTACTTGGTTCAACATGGAATAAGCGAGTCAAAAATTGCTACGAAAGGATTCGGCGAAACTTCGCCTAAGTTTCCAAACGATTCAGAAATCAATCGAGCTCAAAACCGCAGAGCAAACCTAATACCCATCACAGGTAATTGATATGCGAGATATACCAAATTATTTAGATGATCCACAGCAAATATTATTTTGGGAGTTCGATGAATTCATTCTTCTGGCAATCGCTTTTGGGGCCGGGATTATGGTGGGTTATCTGGGTGTATTGCTGATAATTGGACTTGTTGGCATCAAGTTTTATCGTAAAGTCAAAGACAGGCAGGCAGCCGGGTTTCTTCTTCATGCAATGTATTGGTATGGCGGTATGGGTTCAAAAGAATCATTTCCTACGTCGTTGCCACTTTCTTTTATTCGCCGTTTTTTCTAGAGGGCTCATGAACTATAAAAACTTTGCTTCTACGTGGTTAAGCTTACAGGCGTCAAATCAGTTTTTAAAATTGATCATTATAGGTTTGGTAGGGTTGAATCTTCTGACTATTATCGGATGGCTAAAAAAGGATTCATCCGTAATTTTGATTCCTCCTGAATTGTCGGAAAAAGCGGAGATAGCAAAAAATAATGCATCGGAAGGCTATAAAAAAGCCTGGGCAATGTATACCGCAACACTTATCGGAAATGTAACGCCAGAGAATGCGGATTTTGTTTTGGATTCTTTTGCTGGAATGGTAACCGGGGAAATTAGAGCTCTCGTTACTGAGCAGATTGCCCAGGAACTGGATACCTTAAAACAAGAAAAGGTTGCATCGAGTTTTGATATTGTCAGGGTTACTTATGAACCTGAAACAGATAAGGTATTTGTGACTGGCAAAAATAGAATGACGGGTGCAGGAGGTAAATCCGATGCAACTGAACAAACCTTTGAATTCAAAATCGATGTAAAACAGTATTCACCGATTATTACTCAAATGGCTTCATATGAAGGAATGCCTAAATTATTAAGCGTTCTTCAAAAAGAAGAAGCAAAACAAAAGGCCGATGAAGAACGCCAAAAAGCATTACAAAAAAATAGGAGCCAACCCTGATGAAAGTTAAGTTAATCATTAACTCTATGGTGCTAATTGCATTTACTAGCGCCTATGCCAATAGCGATTCACCACCTCCACCAGAATTGCCTTTTGAAGCTGCTGACGGGTCATCCTTAACTTCTTATCAGAATGGTGAGGCTGGTGACCTGGGCGCCTATGACCATAGCAATAACCAGGTGATAGTCGATCCCGTGGCCAAGCAGACAATGAATCAATTAACTCCCCCTACACATTTTCAACCGAGACAAGAGGTAGAGGTGGCGAATGAGCCGTTGTTACAAGATCAACAAACACAAGCTCCACCGGTTGAGCCAAAATCCGCGCCGAAGCCAAAGAAAAGACCAGAAGTTTTAGATAAGTTGCCTAAAAAATCCTCGGAAAGTTCAGCGGAAAGTTCAAAAGACCAGAAAGGTCTCGATGTTGGTTTGCAATCGGGAATTACGATTAAGCCAAAACCTGGTAGAACCGAAAGCGTGATCATCGCGAAAGGTAAGCTGAACAGGATCGTGACTCCGTATGCGGAGCCGAAAGTGTTGACGGTGGATAATGTTGAAACAAAGGTGGATGGCTCTGCAATTTACATCGCGACCGATTCGGAATCTCCGGTGAGTATGTTTATATCAGACAGCGAGTCCGGCAGTGCGGCATCACTACAACTGTCACCTCAAGAACTAGTCATGCCGGTAGAAATCAGGATCGATGGCGATCCCAAAGCCAGCGTAAGTGAAGCAGGGTCATCGAAAAATGACAGGCTATTCAGACAGGATTCACCCTATATCACCGAGGTTAAATCTATTATGCAAAATCTCGGCAAGCAACAAATCCCTCAAGGATTCACGTTAGAATATTTGACGGATGAATTGCGCGCGATGACCTTTTGTCATGACCCTGGGTTGACCTATTGGCCAGGTCAATTACTGTCAGGGCACGACTCAAGAATTGTTGTGCTTATTGCGCAAAACAATGGTCTTGTGGCAACAGCGTTTGAAGAGTCATTTTGTGCCAGCGAAAACACCATGGCGGTCGCAGCATGGCCAAAGGTCAGGTTGGAACCAGGAGAAAAAACCGAGATTTATCTTCTATTACGACTACCGGAAGGTAAAAGCGGCGAAGAAATCAGACCGGCCCTGCTCTAATAATTCTGGAGAATCATTGTGATCGATCTTGAAAAGAAGACCGCCAAGGAAAAAATCATCGAATGGTATGAAACACTCGATCCTTCCAAGCGAAAGCAATTAACGTTATTCGGCGGAAGTGGTTTGTTGTTCATTGTGGCAGCAATCCTAATCTCGTCCACATCGGATAGTACATCTAATAACTTTCTTCAAAAACCCAGAAAAGTCGAATACACGCTGTTCAACGGCAAAAGCCCGCGTGACGTGTCCATTGATGCCATGGCGGGAAAAATAAAAAAACTGACCGAGGATTTTTCTGAGATTCGTGCCCTGTTTCAACGTCAGGATCAAAAAATTCAAGAAGCATCGAAGTCACTCAAAATGCAAACAGATGAGTTGAATCGCAAAACAGAGCGATTAGCGCAACAGACAGGCGATTTGATGCAGCAAATGAGCATGGCGCAAGAGAATTTGAAAAATCAAATCCCGCTGCCCGATGTGCCGCTGGACGAACAGTCAACAGACACTGGAAAAGGCCGTGGGAAAAAAGGAGGGAAGGAACTTCCTCAGCCAGATTTGTTAGGCCAACAAGGTCCTCCATCTGTAAATGGTGATGTTTCTCCGGCAGAAACTGGCCCGAAAATTCGCGTGGTAACCGGTGCCGGTGAAGAAGCACAGAAAAATGCCAAAAGCGGCTCTACTTCCTCTGATGCTGGTTCTGCCAAAAAACCGGGAGAAAAAAGAATCACTGAATATGTGAACATCAAAAATCCGTCAGGTAAAACCGGAGTTCCAGATATGTTCTTACCAGCCGGTAGTATTTTAAGCGGCACCTTGGTAACGGGTCTTGATGCGCCTACATCCAACCAATCACGCAATGATCCGTTCCCGGCTTTATTGAGGGTCAAGCATGAGGCAATTTTACCCAACCGTTTTAGGATGGATATTCGGGAGTGTTTCCTGATTGCTAGTGGTTACGGCGACTTGAGTGCTGAACGCGCATATATGCGTGCAGAGCGCATTTCATGTGTTAAGAAAGATGGCGCAATCATTGAAACGGCAATTGATGCTTATTCAGTAGGCGAAGATGGCAAGGCTGGGGTGAGAGGTAGGCTGGTGAGTAAGAATGGTCAAATTATAGGCAATGCATTGTTGTCGGGGTTTGTGTCTGGAATTACTCAGGCGTTTGCGCCGCAAAAGGTTCGAGCACTACAAACCAATGTAGCTCCAGGGGAAGCTCAGGCATTCCAATACCCCTCTCCTGAAATGATTGCGGGTCAAGCAATGATGGGTGGCGTAAAAGGGGCGGCAGAACAAATTGCTGATTATTACTTGGAAATGGCTAAAAACATTTTTCCAATTATTGAAGTTGATGCCGGTAGGAAAATCGACTTCATCATGATCCGCGGTATGTCGTTGTCACCGAAGTCGAAATCCAATCAACAGGGATCGGGCATGATTGGAAATCCGCGTAATGCCAGTTCGAGTTACGGGAGCGGTAATGAGATGTATGGAAACGAAATGATGGGAAACATGATGAGTGGAATGCTTAGTAGTGGCGGACAAGGTGTTGGCGGTTATTTAGGTTCTCGTATGGGCAGCAACGTGGGAAACAGTTATGGCGGCTATCGACGCTAAATTAAATATTTTGGAGAAAATAATGTTGAAAAAGATATCGGTTTTGTTTGCCCTAATTATGTTTTGGGGGGAAGCGCATGCAGTAGGGATAGATGCGGCTCTGCCTAACAAACCAAAAACAGACACTGAGATGACGGCAGAAGTCAAAGACATCATGCGCAGCGTCGACGAAGTGAAACGATTACCTGTGACAGGATTATCGATGGTTAAGGCTGGTGAAAGAACTTTCTTGATAACGGATAACGGTCATTTTGTTGTGGCAGGTAATTTCAAGCTAGTTGATATGTGGCAAGGGAAAGTCATTGGGTCAGTATCCGATACCAAAGGGATTGACAAAGTAGACTTGAGGAAAATCGGCCTAAGCCCAGATGAGCTCTCTACGTTCACCATAGGCAAAGGCAAGAAAGAGGTGACTATATTTGTAGACCCCCAATGCAACTATTGTCACGACCTAATTGTTCAGCTTGAACCGTTGGGTAAAGAGTACTCATTCAAATTGGTCTTGATCCCTGTTCTCGGAAAAGAATCAGCTGAGATCAGCAAAAAGCTGATATGCAATCAAGATAAAGATCAATCTTTGAAGGCTTTGATTGCGAAGGATTATGCCAAGCTACCGGCGCTGGTTCGTAAAGAAGGGTCATGCGATCTAAAGCCTCTGCAAAAAGCAGTCGTAGCAACTAAATTGCTTGATATACAAGGAGTGCCATTTATCTTTTTGCCATCAAAGAACACATTCAAAGGTGGCGTTAAATCGTTCAAATCCTTATTGGAAAAAGACCTTGAGGATGAAATCAATGGTAGATAATCGATACTTAAAATCTATATTTTTGGCTTCGTTTGCGGCGCTTTTAAATGGGTGTTCGTACTTAGGGATTGGTCAAGGAGACTTTTCCTGCCCAGGTGGTGTTGATGGGGTGCGCTGTATGTCAGCGCGTCAGGTATATCAAGCTACTGAGTCTTCGGATTACGTAAAAACGAAATCGGAATCTAATAAAGCTGAGAACGGCAAGACTGCAATCGTCACTGGTCAATTTAAGAACGGAACCAGCCAGGTGGCAGTGCCAAGTATCGAGCAGCCGATTCCCATCAGAACACAGGCCAAGGTGATGCGTATTTGGATGGCGCCTTGGGAAGATGATGATGGCGATCTCCATGCTGATGGATACTTATACACAGAAATTGAAAGCAGGCGCTGGAATCTTGGAGATCATTTTCGATCGCCTGGGACGGCGATATCCCCTTTATCGGTTCAAACACCCGCGCCAGGAAAATAACAAATCGCTTCAACAAAAAACCGAACCTCGTGTTCGGTTTTTTTATGCTCGGTCGAAAGGCGGGCAAAATGGATTGTCTTTTGATCCTCCACTGAAAGAGCATCTGTTTTTGCCATCTTTCGAGCTTAAACACAGGTGATTTTTTCTTGAAAATGAACTTGTTCCGGAGCAGAACCTCGGTCGGTGAATTGCAAATAGCTGGCCACCTTAATCAAGCATATTTTTTGGAGTTGTAAAACATGAAACAATTGAAAGCCCTTTTTACTAACAAAGCTGTTGTTGCTTCTGCTGTGGCCGCTGCCGCTCTTCTGTCTACTGACGCAATGGCTGGTACTGGCGGTACCGAGTTCGACGATATCTACACTCTGTTGGTAGGCTGGACTCAAGGTACTTTGGGCAAAATCATTGCTCTGGGTATGTTCATGGTGGGTTTGTCTGCCGGCATCATCAATCAATCTATCGTTGCTGTTGTTGTAGGCATCGGTGGAGCGTTGGCTCTGTACTACGGCCCAACCGTCATCAGCGGTGTTGTTTCCGCTTTGGTGTAACTCCAACGGAAGCGCCCGTTTTAACCGACGGGCGCAGCAGTAAATTGTTGTTAGTTGTACCCCCAAAAGGTCGCTCATTGTCATTGGTGAGCGGCCTTTTTTTATTAAAAAATCACTCGACAAAAAACAAAAGAGACCGAAAAACAGCGCCTTTCACCGCGATGTAAATAAATTCATCCCTCTAGAATGGATTTAATAATCCAAACACCAGGGGAGCAATTTGTGGGCGCATTTGTATATGAAAAGCAACTCAAGCGTCATACGCTGAGTGAACTTGTACCCGTCGAGTCATTTGATGAAGAAACGTCTTTGTTCACAATGGCTGATGGATATATTGGATTTGGTTTTATCTGCAAGCCTTTGCCTGGTGGCGACGACTCAATCACTCAACGTCTAAATGTTCTCTTTTCGTTTGACTATCCCAAAGAAAGCTTCATTCAAGTAATGTTGATGGGGTCTCAAGACATTCGGCCAACTCTGGACAAAATCAAACACATTCGAGACACCAAGGATGAAGCATTGAAACAATCGATGAATAATCGATTGAAGATGTTAACTGATGGGTCTAACCAAGCCATTAGTCTTCATGCCCAATCATTCATTCGAGAATACAAGACGATATTCACCGTCAAAGTACCTCTCGAAAAGAAGAGCCAGCTTCCAACCCAGCATGAAATCTCTGCAGCAAGAGATCTCCGATTATCATTCGAACAAACCCTGAAATCGGCTGGGTTCATTCCGCAAACCATCAATGCCGAAATGTACTTGCGCGTGGTTGGGCAAATTCTACATTGGGGGCCGTCTGCAAATTGGCGTTCACCGGCGCCTTATTATGATGACACGTCTCCAATCAACGAACAGTTGAGCGAATATGACGATATGTTGCAAACAAACGCCAACGGCGTCTGGCTAGGAGATAAGCGGGTTAGGATATTGTCCCCTGGACGCTTACCGGCACAGATGAGTCTGCAAAATATCCGAAGAATGATTGGTGACCCATTGACTGGTAATCGAGGAATTCACGGAAATTTTTTTATCAACTTGAATATTTTCATTCCCGACAATGCTGTCGAGAAACAAAAAGCGGATAAAGAACGAAACGTAATCAACTACCAGGCATTCGGTCCTATGCTGAAGTTCAACCCAAAGTTGATCTTCAAAAAAGAGAGTTCAGATCTTTTGTTTAAGTCCATCAATGACGGCGACAGGATTCTCAAGATCAAATTATGCGTCGGTTTATTCACTGATTCACTCGGACAAAGCGAAACTCGGCTAACAGAGGCTCAAACCTATTTCAGTGAAATCGGTTGGGCCATGAAAGAAGACAAGTTTATTACGCTGCCAATGCTGGTCAATTCGATACCCTTTTGCGCCGATCTTCAAGCCGTAAAGTTTTTGCAAAGATATAAACGTTGCGGCTCAAAGCATGCGGTTGAATTTTTGCCAATCGTTGCCGACTGGAGTGGGACTGGGACGCCACAATTGACATTTATATCGCGTGGCGGACAAATCATGAATATGGATATATTCGATTCGAATACGAACTACAACACCTGTGTTGTTGCCGCGTCAGGTTCAGGTAAATCGTTCCTGACGAACGATATCATCACGTCTTATATCAGCTCAGGCGCCAAATGCTGGGTAATCGACATCGGGCGGTCATACGAAAAACTGACAAAGATGATCGGAGGCGACTTCGTTGAGTTTGGTGAAGATAGTGAAATTTGTCTGAATCCATTTCAGATCATCAAAAACTATAACGAAGAAGCCGATATGTTAGTAGGTATCATCGTATCAATGGCTGCCATGGAAGACAAACTGTCGGACCTTCAGCATGCCCGGTTACGTTCGATTCTGAAAGAATTGTGGGATGAACATGACAGCTCGATGACCGTGGACATGGTAGCAAACAAGTTGCTCGAAGATGAAGATCGGCGCGTTGTAGATATGGGGCATCAGCTATTTGCCTTTACAACTCAGGGTGAATACGGTCGATTCTTTAACGGCGCGAACAATGTGAACTTCAATAAATCACTGACATGTCTTGAGCTTGAAGAACTAAAAGGCAGGAGTCACTTGCAACAAGTTGTACTGTTGATCTTGATTTATCAAATTCAACAGGCGATGTACCTCGGTAATCGTGATCAAAGAAAAATCCTGATCATTGACGAAGCCTGGGATTTATTGGCGAAAGGCAATATCGCGCGGTTCATTGAGACGGGCTACCGTCGGTTCCGGAAGTACAACGGAGCGGCCATAACGATTACTCAATCGCTTAATGACCTTTACAGTTCACCATCAGGCATCGCAATTGCCGAAAACTCGGCAAATTTGTACTTGCTGTACCAAAAACCAGAAACGATTGAATCCATCAAACGGCAAAACCGCTTAATGATCGGCGAAGGTGGCTACACCTTTCTTAAATCGGTTCATACTGTCACCGGGCAGTATTCGGAAATATTTTTCGTCACCAGTTATGGCGTCGGAATCGGTCGCCTTATGGTTGATAAGTACACAAAGCTTCTCTATTCGACTCACCCGAACGATATCAAAAAAATCGCGGAAAGAACCAACCGAGGCATGACGACGGCCGAAGCGATCGAAGACATCCTTTTGTCAGAAGAATAGCCAATGTCGAATAAACATTAAATCCTAATAACTCACCAAGAGAAATATCATGGCGGAAAACACTCAAAATCGACTCAGTAGAGAAACTGCAATTAGAAGAAACTTCATTCAAAATTGCCGGAATAGCAGGATTCACGAAAATTCAAATTTTTCGGAAACAGTGCTAAGAATCTACCGACGTAGATTCCGAGAAGTATCAAGGGCGGCTTATTTAACAAGATTCTATTGCAGTAACGGCCAAGGTTTCGATGTTGAGCAACAAATTACAAAAGAAATGATCGCAATGATCAAAGATGTAAATGAAAGCATCGCAAAAAAAATCGTTGTCGCAGACCAGCTCATTAAGAAGGCAAACATCAAAGTCGGCGAAGCCCAGTACGAAAGCGTCAACGTAACGATCATTGATCCGATTGCCAAGCTTTTTTTGAATACGCTTAATGCGGCTCGGGATTTAGAAGAGAAACTCAGGGCATTGTGGTTGGCTTGTCAGCTGGATGACACGCAAAAGCGTCAAGCTTTGGCCGAAATTGAGAAGGAATTTACAGACGTTCACCTACGTTGCAGAGCGTTAATGGAAGGAGTGAAAAGCCGATTTTACGAGCAGAGAAGAGCCAGAGACGCAGCAAGGGAGTCTTTAATCGGTTCGACGGCTGAAGAAATTGCTGCATCAGAAACCGAAATCATTGCGGCAATTGAAGAAGATACAGATGCAGCCGAAGCCGATTCCATACCAGAGCCTGAAAAAATATCCACAAAGAAAAGCCAGTCAAACTCAGCCGGCGTTTCGAGTCTTCCTGTCGATGCCTCGAGTGCTGACGAAAACTTATCAGACGCCGTCGCGTGATAAATCGACTTCTGACATACGTGATGGCCGCCACCCTGGTCGGCCAAATTACGTATGCACATGCCAGTGAAAGTGACGGCTCTAATTTTTTCGGTGTTTCAGATGGACGTGAACAAATATCAGCAATACCCAACAATGCCCCCTTTTACGAAAACAAGGAAAGGGGGTGGTTTTGGTATGAGGATCCATTAACAGAAGAAGACATTGATTCTGAACTACCTATCCAGGAGCTTTCACCACCAACTACGCCAGCTAAAAAAGAAGAATCGACGCCCACAAAACCTGTAGAACCAAAACCTCTGTCCTCGGAATGGTTTCGGAAAAACATGGAAAAATTTAGGGATAAAGCTATCGATGACCCAACCGCTGAAAACATTTCGACCTATATGTACCTGCAGCGAGTTATGTTGGATAAGGCTGAAAAATTTGCGGATGCCTCTCAGAAGTTGATGATGAAGGATGCTGTTTTGGATGAAAATGCCCGGCGACCGATTGCGACTTTTGGGGCATTTGCCAAAGACGATATGTCAACCCGTGGCATTCAAAAAGCAGCTAAGAAATTGGCTGCGCAAGCCGGTATTTGGTTTTTCTATTACAGCACCTGTGAGTTTTGCGTCAAAGAAGCTGGTGTGTTGAAAGGCCTTATGAATGCATTCGGTTTCAAAGTTCTGCCGATCGCGCTTGATGGTTTGCCTCTTCCTGGAGGATCGTTTCCGGAGTTCACATCCGACCATGGACAGGGGAAAAAACTAGGCGTTGAGACAACTCCTGCCCTGTTTCTAGTCAGGCCCGGTGAAAACGGCGGGGCAATTCAAATAGGTCAAGGACTTTTGTCTGGTGACGAGATTATTCGCCGTGCCATTGCGCTCTCGCATGAAAATGGTTGGCTCAATAACGATGAATACGATGAAACCTTAACTGTGACACCTATCCAGGTTGATAACGAGACAATTCAAAGTGTTGATGAAGACACCATGAATAAACCTGGAGAACTGGTAAAAATCATTCGAGACAATTTAAAGAAAAAAATGTGACCACATGACCAACAAAGCATTCGATCAAAGTAATTCTCCTCAAGAAGACATTAAATCTCTTTTAGCTGATCACGTTCTAATGGATTTGCTGAACGAAAGAAAAAGCGAACGTAGGTGGAAATGGATCAAACGATTTACCTTTTCCACGATAGGCGCCTTGCTATTTGCCATCTATCTAGCCTTTTATGCGAGTAGTTTAGGTTACAAGCTAATTCCTAATACGGAGATAGTTGGCGTTGTGAATGTATCAGGATCGATCGGGGCGGGACAGTTGGCATCGGCTGAAGAATTGATACCGGCCCTGGAAAAAGCCTTCAATTCACCCAAAGTAAAAGCTGTTGCGCTTAATATCGATAGTCCGGGTGGACAACCTTTTGAGTCTGAACGAGTCGGCCAAACCATTGACCGACTAAAGAATGAAACAGGGAAGCCGGTCTATGCCTTCATTGGCAATACAGGCGCATCAGCTGCCTATCTGCTTGCATTACACGCCGACAAGATTATTGCTGGCAGGTATAGCCTCGTCGGGTCTATTGGTGCAGTCATCACTGGCTGGGATTTTCATAAATTGGCCGATAAATTAGACGTAAACCAGCGAGTCTATGCGTCTGGTGTCCACAAAAACATGCTCAATCCCTTTGTGGCCATGTCAAAAGAATCCGAAGCCAAGGCCCAAGAAATGGTTAACCGTATGGCGGTTGTCTTTGCCGGCGAATTTAAAACAAAGCGAGGCGCCAAACTCAAGGAACATTTTGATTATACAACTGGAGAAATTTGGGGCGGCGAAGAGGCGTTAGCCATTGGACTAATCGACGAAATAGGTACGATCGAGGGTGTCATAAGTGATGAATGGCATGCCAAAACACACGATTTCGGACCAACAAACCAAGCCAATGGGTTTCTTCCTCAACTTGGAACGAAAGTGGTTGAAAAAGTTTTGGCTCTAGTCGAATAGTACAGAAAGCAGACGCTTTAAGCTTTGTAACAGACGGCTAAATCGACTGGCCGGGATGCGTGACAATCCCTGCCGTTCAGGACGGAGAAGAATGTCAAGATGGGAGATATGCCTAAACAAGCTTTCAAAAATTTGGGCTCCGGTGGAAGAGACGCTTAAAAACAGGGCCTTTCGATAATACGCTTTGATAAAAATTTCTGCATAGTAGCCTTTTATACAACGACTTGTAATATTGTTTATGAAGGCATTGCAGCAACCTCTTTACACACCTGTGTTTACTCCGATTTTTCATCTTGCTGAGCCCAAGATTGTTGGACTTGATGTACAAGTAAAAACGGGGCAAAAATTTTTAAGTGATTTAGAGATTTTTAGTGTTCTGGAGTCAAGTGAGAAAAAAAACTTACTTCCTCAAATCAGCGAATACTTACAGCATTGGTCAAAAATGTCTGGTGAAAAGCTTTACCTATCGTGGCCTGTCAGTTGCTACGTAGACAAAAAGAGGGTGGGGATTTTTCTTGAGAAACTAGCCAAATTCGTGCCGCTTAACCAGGTTGAAATGATGTTAAACATGCAAGGGATTAATGCCGAGGAAGTCATAGACCAGCATACGGCGCTTTTAGAATGGTTTCAAAAGCTTGGCATAAAAAGAGGTCTATCACACGCTAGACCATTGGATTTCAAGCTGAACGAATTGTGTGAATTTGTTGATGTTTTAAAGATAAAAAAAGGCGTTATTAAAGAAATGCAAGATGACACCTATTTAGCATCTCAATGCCATGCGGTAATTGAAAAGCTGAATACTAAAAATATCAAAATTGTTGCTGATGACCTGTATTCGAAATCAGACGTGACCTGCGCAATTTTGATAGGAATCAAATATGGCCAAGGTTTTTATTTATCAAGAAGCCATTCCATCCCTAAGCCAGTTAGGACACTGAAAAAAAACCAAGGCAATCCTTATTACGATCGAAAAATTGATCTTTTTCCTGACTTAGCATGGGTTTGATTTATGTCAAAGCTATTACTAATCCTGTTGCCGCTTTTTTGGTTCAGTCCGGCTAATGCCAACCTGGACAATGAAATTAAAGGGATGTTTACCGACATGATCAACGTCACTCCGGGTGGTTCTTACGAGACACAACGGAGAGGCGTAATTACTGGTGGCGGAATTACGATGCGAAATAAGGTTGTTAACCCAAACCTGATCTCATTTGTGCCGCCAAGCGCAAGAGGCGGATGTAATGGTATCGATATGTTTGCTGGCTCGTTCTCATTCATTAATGGAGCCCAATTTACTCAGTTGGCAAGAAGCATTGCCCAGGCCGCGATTGGATATGCCTTCCAGCTGGCAATTGAGGGAATGTGTCCAACTTGCGCCCAAGTCATTTCTAAACTGCAAAGCGAAATCGCAAAAATCAATGCTTTGATGAGAAATTCCTGCGAAGCGGGTAAAGCGATCGTAAATGCTACCGGCCTTCAAAATTGGGCTCACGAGCGTCGACGTGAAGCATCAACCATCAATACAGGCCTTGGATTTGTTGATGACTATTTCAATTCGGAAGAAAAAAGCGCAAGTAGCCCTACTCAAGTCCTAATTCAAAATGGTCGTTCTGACGAAATTACTGGCAACGTGGTGTATGAGGCATTGACTGAATCGAATGCAGCGAACTGGTTTGTGAATGGTGACGATCAAATCAAAATGACTTTGATGAGTTTAACAGGGACGTTGATCATCAGTAAAAAAGATGACGGAAGCGATGTGAAATATGACTTCAGACAACCGATAGTCAAAGTCAGAGACTTAATCGAGGGCGGCTCCATTGAGATTTACAAATGCGAATCCGGAGAATGCTTGTTACCGAGCGGGGGTGAGAAAGAAACTATCACAATCCAAGGCATGCGTTCCCGTGCAAAAGCGATGGTATGGGGCACGGGACCTCAAGCAACTGGCACAGGCGGAATTATCCGCAAAATGACGAGCCGCGATCCGAATGATGCATTTACAGCTGATGAGCAGAAATTTATCGAAGCATCATCTCCTGGGGTTTATGGGTTGTTAAGGGGTGCAGCGGCTGAACCGCAATCGGCTGGCCTAATCGCAGATCGTTTGGTGGATGTGGCGGCATCCGAATTAACAAACCGCATTGTCGAGGAAATGTATGGCGTGGTTGATAACGCGGTTAAAGGTACTGGTCGACCGCTTGATTCATCTATGTTGGCCGTTATGCGCGATGTTAGAGATCAGATCAAGGAGGAAAGACGAATCACAGGAGAAAGCATTGCCGGTATCAATTCACTAATCCAATTGCAAAAAAGTATCAAGGACAGCTTGCGCACACCAATGAACAACAGAGTTCATTAAAACCATTAGGAAAGGGTATTTTATGGCTTACGAAGTATTGAGTATTGGTGACGCAGAAATGCTTTACAACACCTTCCAAGGTGCTGCAATGATTTTTGGCAACGGAAGCTTAACCAAGCTAATTCGTGCCGGCGCAACACTGGGTGTTTTATTGGTATCCATCAATTACTTGACCAATCAGGAATTCCCTCTCCGGTATTCATTGATAGGTTTGATAGCGTATTTAGTCCTGTTCGTGCCAAAAGATACCGTGGTCATCGAGGATGTTTACACCGGCCAGGTAAGAACAGTTGCCAATGTTCCTCTTGGAATTGCGGCACCGATGTCCATTATTTCGACCATGGGCGTAAAAATGACAACCATGTTTGAAACCGCATTCTCGACGCCGTCAGAGGCCAGCTTATTGGAAAACGGATATTTGAATGCACTTAAAACCCTAATGAAACTGCAGAACCTGGGCCTTGGCACCGCCGGTTCAGATGGCGACCTATCTGGATCAGTTGGGGAAACGATTGACGCATATCTTGAAAATTGCGTGATGTTGGATTTGGAGCTTAACGAAAGTGATCACGAAGTCACCAAAGAAACACTCCTTAAATCAACTGGATTACTCGATGCAATCAAAACATCATTCGTCAACGTCGATATTTTAGTCAAACTGCCTTCCTCACCTCCCCAGGGGGAACAGAAATCCTGCAAAGACGCTTACGCTGCATTGACTTCATACTTGAGAGGACAGGACTTCGTCGACCAAATGGATCGGTATGTTTCGGGCGTTTTAGGTACAACTGATGCATCAGTAAGGGCATCTGAAAGAATCGATCAAGCTAAAGCCGCTCTCAATATGGCAGGACAAGATTCGCAAACCTACATGGAAAATGCCTTATTGAAATCCTATCTTGAAGATGGGCGAGCCGCGTTCATTCACCGTCCAGCCAAGGAGCAATTAAAGCAACAATGGGTGGCTGAACAAACCATGTTCAATGAAATTGCCCGTCCATTGATGGCATTTGTTGAAATGTTCACCGTGGCGATATCACCGATTGTGGCCTTTCTAACAACATTGGGTCCAATCGGGATGACCATGATGGTCAGGTATATCCAGCTCATGCTTTGGATATCGCTATGGGGGCCATTGATGGCAGTATGCAACATGTATATCACCGTTGTCACAACCAGGGCTCTTGATGCCGTAGCGAACTATGCGGGTTCCAATGGTACAGGTCTTGATGCGATGGTCATGCATGACCAGGTATTTGAAACAATTGAAACGTGGTTAGCGACTGGCAGCATGCTAGCCTCTAGCGTTCCAGCGCTGGCTTTGATGATTGTTTACGGCGGTTCTGTTGCCGCAACAAACCTGTCTGGAAAAATGACTTCCGCAGCATCCAGTAGCGTAAAAACAGGAGCTACGGCCCCTGATCCCATCAAGATTGATTCTCCAATGACACTGGGATCAAAAAACGAATACTCCCCGAACACTGGGCCCAAAAAATCGGGAATGGCAGACACCACTTTCTCAGCATCCTCGACATTCGGAAGAGCAACACAAAGCGCTACGGCTTCGCTACGAAGCGCATCTTCATCCGCAAGTCAGACGCTTAGCAGCTCCTTGCAAACGTCTCAAAAATCCGGAACTACTACCTCAGATGGTAGTTCCATCATGAGCGCTCTGAGTAATTCTTCGGCCGAATCAGATCGTTGGGCCGCTTCGACCGGGAGAACGATTGCCGACAAGGTAGGAAAGACAGAAGCGGAGAAGGAAGCAATCGCCACCGGCGTAAGTTCGGCCATATCAGCGAATCTCAGCACAGGTATGGGTATTCAATCTTCTTCTATCGGTGCCTCCGGTAATGCTCAATTACAGTCTCAGGTCGGAATGGATGCTGGAAAATCGAAAGAACTGTCTGATGCCATCCAAAACGTTTGGAATCGCGAATATTCAGGCAGTACTCAAGTTCAGAAAATGCAGCAAAGCGCTCAGCAGCATCAAGACCAAACTTATTTTGGTTCAGAAGAGATGAAGGGGCATGCGGAACAATACCTAAGCCAGTTACAAGCCGTGAGCCAAGCGAGCGAGACATTCAGCCAAACCGCTTCTATGCAAGACTCTTCTGGCAAATCGCTCTCCATGTCCTACCAAGATTTGGCGAGGCGGCTTAACAATTCCGGAGCGATTGTGGACATCAATCTGGCAAATCAATCCATTGCAGAAAGCATGGGCGCCGAGGCATATCAAAAGCTATCTGATGATGCTCAGTATGAAATCAATCGATCAAGTGCCAGCGGCATATTTGGTGGTGATAGAGATGCGTTGGCTGGCTTTTTGAAGCTCAACCAATCTGATCCGATAAAAGCGGCGGAAATTGTAAACAAGGCACTCATGCCTACCTCAAGCGACTCCGGTGCCAATATTACGCCCACACAATTTCAAAACGACCAAAATAGCATTAAGGACATCATGGGAGATCAGTCCGCTGATGAAATTAAATCCTTGGCTGAAGATTGGGATGAAGGCCAAGACAGTGGCACTGATGGCGATGGCAAATCCGCTAATGCGGGTAAAGGCGCTACGATTGAAAAACCTGAGTTAACGGGTGGTCATCAATCTAAACGCGGTAAGAACGATTCTGAACCTGAAATCAATGATGGCGATCATAAAAGCGCAATGAAACACCAGACGCCGCATGCACCAGAACATCTGGCACACGGGGCAAAAACAAGCCATACCGCCGAGCCGAAACAAGCTTCAATAGATCATGCCGGCGGTAATAAGCACGGTTCTGGTCACACATCAGACATCAAGCAAGCCGCAAAACAAATCAAGCCAGTCAGTCTTGCGGGGGAAGGTGATTCACATCGCGCAGAGATCGATTCTGCCCTCAAAGGCGGAAGCCTTGGTAAAGCAGATGATGTTCGTCAGAAAATTGAAAGTGGCGGAAAAATCGATAACCGCAAAGATATGTCTGAGATGGTGGGCAGAGCCTTCCGAAACGAAGGTTCGTTGCTTTATGACAGCACGGTTACTCCGGCAGCCAACACCGCAAAATCGGCGATTTCTGGTCTTCGAGAAGGTATTGAAACTGCCGAGGATTACATAAATAACGCAGTATCAGGCGCATTGCCGGATCCGGGTGGCAAACAGCCAATTCAACCAACTAACGCTACAGATAACGACTTACCGCCAATCCCTAAAAAGTAGAGGAAATTATGTTTAAAAGTAATAAAAAGCTAAACCCAAAGAAATCAGCCGAACTTGGTTTGAAATACAAAATGCAACTGGACCAAGCAAAAGCGGAATTCGAAAAAAAGGAATTTGCTAGTGAAAGCGAAGATGGCAACGTCAGCGTTATCGTGAGCGGCATGCGAGAAATCAAACAGCTATCCATCACTGATGAGTTCTTGAAAAACCCACGAGAAACGATAGAGACAGCTGTAATTTCGGTAGTAAACAGCGCATTGTCAGCGGTAAGAGAAGCAAACAAGCAGCTAACTGCTGAGATTGCCGAAAAATTTAACACACAGAACGGAATCACAGTTAAGTAAGGACGGAAATTATGAATAGATTTTCACTGGCCTTTTTGGCTGTATCTGCAGTAACCACGGTAAACGCATTTGCTGACCACGACATTCAAATCGACGAGCCAAAATTGATCGATGCCGGCAGTGCCGTGCAGCTAAAAAAAGGTGATATTCCGATGCCGTCGGAGATTGAACTTCAAGCCCCGCCAATCTCTACCGAACAATCGTCATCGGTACCGGGAAAGTTGAATACGATCGGCCCAACTCCAAGTGGGCAGGTACCCATGTTCATGAGAGAAACCACTGACGTTAAGCCTGGAAGTCTCCCTCCAGAACTGCAAAAAATGCGAGACGAATATATCGCCAAACAGCATCCCGAAAATAAAGGGAAGGAAACGAAAACCAAGCATTCATCCGCTGGCAAGCAGAAGAAAAATTGATTTTGCCCACAAATTTCCCCTAGATAGCATTCATTAAAAGGAGATGCGAGATTGGCCGCTACGGCGGGCGCAATCCCAACCGGATTCCAAAACTCGGATTCTCGCGAAAAGCGATGAAAAAAATATTGTTAGCACTTTTGGCAGTTTTTTCACTGCCCGCAGCGGCCTATGATCAAAACTCCGTTCCAACTGTTAATGGTTTGCATCTTGGCGATAGCTACAGTCAGGCAGTGTCAATTTTAGGCACTGGCGAAGCATTTCCAATGAATCCCGGCGTTTTCTCAATGATGTATGAGACAACAGGGTTATCAATCTTCTTAAGTGAGCAAGCTGGGATCAATCGCATTGAGCAAATAGACGCTAACTTGCCTCAATCCGGAAGCGTTTTTGGCGTACAAGTTGGACAATCGAAAGATATCGTCGAGCAATTGGTAGGGCCTTTGAATTTTGCCGATACGGATGACGTATATGATGCTGTCTTAGTAGGAAGAGGCTGGCGAATTCATTTCCTGTTTGACGCTCGTGACATTCTCCAAAAATTTGTTTTGGTTGTTCCCAAATAGCCCTGAAGAGCCACTTCGCCTCGGGCAATACCCGGTTATCCCTCACAAGATAGCAAACGAAAGGAGTACTGAGAATTGGCCACTTTAGAGTGGGCGCTATCCCTTTCTATGTCTCGAAGAATAGGAATTTCTCAAAATACATGATGACCAAGAAAAATAGTATTTCAATTCTCATTGCCGCAACCACATCCGGATACTCGGCATACAGAACGAGTTCAAACATTTCCGCGGAGCATCCAGGGGCTTCATTGCCGGCAAACTCTAGGGTAATAATTCACGAATCCGGTCTTCCTGATAAGAAATAAAGGAAATTGGGGGATCGATGTCAGTGTGAAGAAGTTGACGATCTTCCATGCAGACCCGACCAAAGAACAAGCAATGAGGTTCTGAGAGAAACAGCTCGATCGATAGGCGCAGGCACGGTTATCAACGTCAAATATTCCAGTTGAGTCGGATTGCTTACTTGAGGGTATATGGACGCTAGGCTTATGCGTCAAGTTGAACGAATAATTTTTTTTGTTAGAAATTTTGTATAAAGTTGTCTGCCGTTAATCCGAAAGGCAACCGACTCCTTCAATAAGGCACCCAAGCCATCACCACCGACGCGGCCGGCCAGATCACGACAATCGACGGCTATACGCTGCAATACACTGGCGACGGCCGCCTGTACCGGGTTCTGGATACGCAAGGCGCCTAGTTGGTTCGGTACCGGTATAACCACTCGGGCCTTCGAACCGAGAAGGTCATCAACGGCAATACCACCACCTATCTTTACGACCTGGTCGGCCAACTGATCGGTGAAAGCACCGGAACCGGCCTCAGCCGGTCATATCTCTACGCTGGCGACACCCCAATCGCCCAGATTGACGCCAGCGACGTGCTGACCTACCTGCACACCGACCACCTCGGAACGCTGCGGATCGGCACCAACGAAGCAGGCAATGCAGTGTGGCAGTGGAATTGAGAGGCCTTCGGCATGAGCCAGCCGTCGACCAACCTCAGAACCGTCAACCTTCGCTTCCCCGGCCAATACTACGACAGCGAAACCGGCTTCCACTACAACGGCCAGCGCTATTACAATCCGGATATCGGACGGTATCTCACCAGTGATCTGATTGGGGTTAAGGGTGGGATTAATACAACGGCGACGGCCGGTTGTACCGGATACCCATATATGGAACTCATCTTGAGAGTCTTGCCAAATGCACTTGATCGCTTTCAGCAGAACGCAACTGTTTCACGATATCGATCAGATTGCTTTCAAGCACGACGTGTTGGATTTTTCCGGGGTCTAAAACTTCACGAGTGCCGGCAGCCAGGCACAGCGTGAAAATGCATGAAACGAAGTTTCTCACAATGCTGGTACCGACATCAGAAGAGGAAAAATAGCTGTTGCACAAGCCATAAAACCGATCATCATCAATATAAGGCGTACATTCGGTAGCTTGACCGGTATACACCCTTGGATCGAAACTTGGGGCAATGCTTCTGAGTCTGCGGTTAACGAACAAGATTTCTTGCTTGTCATTAGCCCTACGCGTTATTGGTTTATTAGAAATCGACAAAACTTCCCAATGACCACGAGATTTATCCAGAACGGCATAATAACCTTCGCCGACTGGGCGGGAAACGATAATGAGCTTTGGTGCCTGTTGTTGGGTAGCCGGATCAATCAGAGCAACAGTGTTGCTTGCACATCCGGATAGGACAAAAATCATCAAGGTTATAAAGTAAAGCCTGGCTAACTTTTTCATGGCTGCCTCCCGCTACTGAACAATTACACCTCGATTGAGCGTATATGGCATAGTTTCTTTTCGGGCTACCCTGAGATATGCCCATTCCGGTAGATTCTCTGAAATCCGTTGAAAAAATTGAGCGTAATCGAAGTCAGGTAATTCAACACCTTCGACGTAATGTCGCCTTCCAGCAATAAAACCTTCTTTGTCATATTCCTTTGTGATTTTTACCAAACCAATTGATTGTTGCTCAAATGGCTTTTCATAAACGTAGGCTTCCTGTCCAGTGACAACTTTCTTTATTACCATACGACCTTCCCATTGCAATGCTGTTGCAGTAGGGATAGGAGCAAGAATCTGGCAAGACCAGTTTTCGCATAACGGCCCGTTGATTCGAATCCATCTCGGTCGTAGCGTCCTGTTGAACGCATAATGATCGTCGTATTCCTCAGTTTTGGACTCATAATTCGCACCGAGAGCCATAGTAATAGCTCTTTCCATGAGCTCACTCATTTTTAATTGAGCATCTTGCTCGTTTGAAACCTCGGTCAATGGCACAGCCACAGCAAGGAAATTTGCATTGTCAGTAATATTTTTTGGTTTTGTAGAGCCAACAGACCCAAGAAAAAGTGCAGCAGCAATACCTATGTCGGCGCCGTGAGAAATAATTGCTCCGTGGACAGGCCTACTGGCTGCAGCCAATCCGACAGAAGCAGCATTCAATACAGTCTCATCCGAAGCTTTTCTGGAATTCTGAGAATTTGAATATCCTGTCGAAACACGGGCAATTTTGGCATCCGGATTAAATGGATTTTGGGCGTAAGTTTTCACACCCGGCGATCCGCAGCCTGTTAGCCAAAAAAATGCAGTGAAAAGGGTTAGGAAGAGACTGTTTTTCATCAAATCAAAAGATCATCAGTTATAAAGACCTGGGCCATCATCCTTCTCTCCCAATAAACAACCGTTGGTTGCGGCATCGCACCATGACAAATAAAAACCCGGCTTTGGAAGGGTATTCATGTTGTTGACTACAGAATGATCGTCGTCATCCTCTTTCAGACCTTTGAAGTAAAATCGGGACTCATCGATATTTGCAATAAAGCTGCGTGTCATTCGATGGTCGATTGCGGTCGAAATAAACCCAATTTTTACCATTAAAAATGCTTTTAGATAATTCCAAAAATTAATAATTGCTTCCATAAATATCCTTTGTCTCATAAAAAACAAGCTCGATGAACTGAATTATCTGCACTTGCTCACGAAATAATTTGATAACCTTTCTTTTGCTTTGCTTTCATTATCTCTTCGCCGGCAGACTTAGCATCCGACTCAGATTGGAACCAAGTTTTATTGACTGTACCAGGAGAACCTTTACGGCCCCATTCTCGCACCAATGACCATTCCCCAAATACACCTGGAGAAACGGTAATTTGATAGAAACGATGCATATTCTTTAAAGAATCGTGACGTTCGAGATAAGCCAAAGACATAACCCCCTCATTTTCTTGTTGGGACTTTACAGTTTGATCAGAGTACAAACTGAATCATAGGCTGTCAATACACAAGGTGAATGAGTTGTCATGAGAGAGATGACCAAGTGAAAATTTATCCAAAAACGGCGTAAAACTCCTTCCTTGACGAAAACACAGCGTCTTGAATATGCAACACACAATTTAGAGCAATTATCTTTTAGTTAACATCATCATGCTCTTGCTAAAATAGGTCTTTCATGCGGAAAGACATGATTAATATGCCTCGACCCTACTCAGAAGATCTACGTCTACGGGTTGTGCATGCGGTAGCAAGCGGCAAAACGACCCGTGAAGTCGGCGAATTATTCGAAGTCAGCCCGGGCTTTGTCTCCCGAGTTCATCAACTTTCGCGCCATACTGGCGGCGTGCAGAGTAAGCCGATCGGCGGCTATCGGCGGGCGATTCTGGAGCCCTATGCCGATGCCCTGGTGGCACAGTTATCGCAACACCCGTCGATGACGTTGAAGGAATTGCAGCACTGGCTGGAAAGCGAACATGCCCTGACGGTTTCGATCCCGGCCCTGGATAAGTTTCTGCGCCTGAAGCTGGGTTTTCGCTATAAAAAAACCCTGGTCGCCAGTGAGCAGCAACGCGAGGATGTGGCGATTGCACGGGATCACTGGCAAGCCTGGCAACAAGATTGCGATATTTCCAAGTTGGTGTTTCTGGATGAAACCGGGATCACAACCGACATGCTCAGGCGTTATGGAAGGGCTTTAGGCGGTGCCCGTTGCGTGGATTGTGCCCCGGCGGGCCATTGGAAAACCCTGACCTTCATTGCCGGCTTGCGGGCCGATCGGCTGACCGCACCGTGGTGTGTAGATCAGGCGATGAATGGCGACGCCTTTGGGGAATATCTGCGCTCGCAGCTGGGACCGACGTTAAAGCCCGGTGACATCGTGATCTGCGACAATCTGCCCGCGCATAAAGTGGCCGAGTTCGAAGCAATCATTGCCGTCCATGGGGCCACCTTGAAATACCTGCCGCCTTATAGCCCGGAACTGAATCCGATCGAACAGGTCTTCGCCAAACTGAAAGCCCTGCTGCGCAAAGCCGCGGAGCGGACGGTCGATCAGCTTTGGCAGACCCTGGGCACACTCTTGGATCAGGTCCACGCCGAAGAATGCCATAGCTATTTCGAAAATGCGGGCTATGTTTTCAACTAAATAATAAATGCTCTAGGTTTCATGAAGGAAGGCGTTACGTGGAATTGATAAAAACAAACAACCTAAAACGACAAAAGCCAGCCCCAAGCATTTAAGGCTGGCTTTTGCGTCTTTAGGATTTCAACCGAAAAATCAGCCTCCAAGCATTAAAGCATCATTTTCCAGTTTTTCCTTGAAGGACTCCCAAGCAACAAGTCATGCGTATGTCCGAGCTGATTGAACTCATTAATCAAGATAATTCAGCACATCCTTAATCCAAAGTAATAATAAGTGATATACAAAATGTCCGGCCAATAATGACGACTGATTGTTGGTCGGGCAGATGAACTTAAAGAACTGTCTCTTAGAGGTATTATTATTATGTTAGCCATTTCAGCGATTATTGTTTGAATCTGGTTTTATAAAGCTGCATTAAGCAATGAAAACCCTTCTGGATCTGGGCTGTTGTGGCCGTACTCGTTGATTTTTTCATTAAGAAGATATTCATGCATTAAAAGCCTTCAAATGAAAAATCAATTTTAACAGATTCCTAGTGAGCAATTGGTGGTGCATTAAATCTGTGGTTGATAATTTTTCAAAAAATATAAAACTATAGATTCTAATGCACTATCAATGCTTTTTTAAATCTAAATTTAGCGAGTTATCTATTATGTTAGCGATCGGGGCAATATTAATTTCAATCTGGTTTTTTAATTCTGCAAAATACGCAAAAAAAAGCCCGTACCTTTGGGTAACAATCGGTGTTAAGTACTTAAGCAAAATTAATCCGGTATTTTCCCCCGAGATGTTCGAAGATCTCGTCCAACGCAGTCCGCATCGTTTCGAAACACTGGTAGGCCTTCCACGGTAACCACTCATACTTGATCTTCTTCCACAGTATCTCAATCGGATTGAGCTCGGGCGAATAAGCCGGCAAAAACCAGGCCCAAACCTTGTGACCCAGCCACGTCCATTGGCCTTCGGCCACGGCCTTGTGATGGATCGAAGCATTATCCATCACGACAATCGTTAATTGGTCCGGACGGCGCGCCCGGATAAAACCGTCCATCGCGTTCCTCACTTGCCGGTGCGTGACCGGACCGTCCACCACGTGGAAATAGCTGTCGTGGTGCCGGTTCAGAAAACCGATGACATGGGTCCGTCCCGCGATCGCGGCCGGCAGGCGCAACGTCTCGCCCTTCGGCTGCCAGGCATAAGGCACACAGGACCGTGAACTCATGCCGCTTTCATCCAGATAAAAGACGTCCAGTTCGCCCGCCGCCTCGCGGGCATGAAAAGCCGCCAACACCCGTTGCCCTTCCGCGAATTGAACCGGGTCGCGCGACTCCTTCAGGCTGCGCCGACAGCGTTTCCAGGTCCAGCCTTTCTCTTTCAGCCAACGCCGGATCGTCTCCCGCGACACCGAGAAACCGGTCCGTTCCTGAAACTGCAGCGGCAATGCCCGGAGCTGATGGGGCGCCGCTTGCACCGCCTGGCACAGCTGTTCCTGGTCCGCCTCCGTACCCTTGCGCGGGCGTCCGGGATGGTCTTGATCCCGCAGGCCCAGCAAGCCGACCTGCTCCCAGGCGTCCAGCCAGCCGGACACCGTATCCCGATCCGCTTCGAGAATATCGGCTAGTTGTGCGATCGGGTAGCCCTTGGCGCTGAGCAGCACCGCATGCGCGCGCTGCCGAAAGCGCGGCCACGGCGCATAGCGGAAGGCGTCCAACAAGGTCTGCCGTTCCGCTTCGCTTAAGCTTTTCACGAATTTCATTTTCTGGGTATCCCCTTGACTGGTGTGACTACTAAGGGTAGTGTTGTCGTCCATGGAGGATTACCCCAAAACGTTGGCTGAGTTTGAGGAACGGTTTTGCACCGAAGAGGCGTGCTCAGCCTATCTGTATGCATTGCGATGGCCTGATGGTTTTGTCTGTCCGCGTTGTGGGCATCGGAAGGCGTGGGTGATGGGCAACGGACTTCATTGGTGTAGATTGTGCGCTTATAAAGCATCAGTGACGGCGGGGACAATTTTTGAACGCACAAGGAAACCGCTGACCGATTGGTTTCGGGTAATCTGGTGGACCACTGGGCAGAAATATGGTGCGAGTGCCAAAGGGCTGCAGCGGATGCTTGGTATCGGTAGTTATGAAACCGCGTGGACATGGCTTCACAAATTGCGCCGCGCCATGGTTCGGCAAGGTCGAGATCGATTGTCTGGTAACATTGAGGTCGATGAAACCTTTGTGGGTGGTGAAAAACATGACGGCAAGCGGGGACGTGGCGCACGTGGTAAGGCCTTAGTTCTTATGGCTGTGCAACGTGATGGAAAAAAGCTGGGGCGCATACGACTGAAACGAATAGCAGATGCTTCTGCAGAATCCTTGGAGAGCGCCATTCAGGAGACGGTTGAGCCTGGAAGCCTGATTCGCACGGACGGATGGAGTGGCTACAACCAAATTGGCAACCGGGGATACATTCACGAAGTGGTTCGAGCTGATGCGATGGTTGGAGACAATCTGTTGCCTGCCTGCAATCTGGTGGCCAGCTTAATGAAACGATGGCTTGGCGGGACTTTGCAAGGGGCGGTTGCTCATGAGCATCTTGAGTATTATCTGGATGAATATACGTTTCGATTTAATCGACGAACTTCAAGACACCGTGGAAAACTGTTTTATCGATTACTACAACAATCTGTGGCGACCGATACTGTGACTTACAAAACTATCAAGAAAGGTGTCCGTGGACGAAAACCAACACACCCCAATATGTAGTGTTTACACCAGTTAAAGGGATACCCAAATTTCATTTTTCCCACTAAACTGAGTTTGCAACGGCTCAAATTTTACCGGGTTTTTTATGCCCATCTACTTATTAGTTATTATATTTTTAGTGTTTTCTACATTTACGGAATTATAAAACCCGTTTTAGGACATACTTTTTTCATTCATCGAATGAAAACAGGGATTGCAATCAAAGCTTCGGCTCTGGTCTTCGGAGTTTTAATGGCGGCATTGATACGCTGGAAGTTTCTCGCTAATAAAGGCAGAACAAGCAGTAGTGCTATGAACCGCCATTGAAACCCTGTCGGAAAACGTTACAAGACATGTTTCCGCATGCCACAACAATCCGATACGGTTTATCGCACAGGTTTTGCCTTAGTAAAGAGGCCTAACTTTTCCGCTCAAGCGGGATGCATCGGAAAACAACTGTATTACGACAGCCCAAAAACTCCCTCTTGCGTGGTCAAAACTGATGCCGAATTGCGGCGGATGACACGACTGCTTGTTCTACCCCTACTACATCAAAAGCAAGAAAGCCAAATCCTGATGCGCAAAATTGTCGCCAAACTTTGACTGGAGATCGAGTTCAAGAAATCAGTTAAAGATTGGATAGACTTGCAAGCAAAGCCTTAATCTCGGTTTTTTTGCGGCTTTGCGGCAGGCAGATAGCATAAATCTGGCGGCTGATTTCAGGATTGGCTAAATAGCGGCACTGCACGTCCTGAGCGTTCAAAGGCAAGGTATACTCCGGCATCAAGGCGACGCCAAGGTCGGCGCGGATCAGGTTAATGATCCAGTCTTCGCTGTTGCTTCGGTAAGAAGCGTAGAGGTTGATCTCTTGATCGTGGCAGACTGCCTTGAGTTTTTCCCTTAATTCGCAGTTGAGCCGGTCCAGATACGCTTCCGCCTGTATGTCTTTCAAGTCGATCCGGGACAGGCGATTAAAGCGGTGGCTGCTGTGAAAAGCCACGACGTAGCGTTCCGTATAGAGCAGCGTTGATTGATACGGCGGCGCCAAGAGTTGAGTTGGGGCGCTGATCACCAAATCCAGCAAATCCGCTTCCAGTTGCTTCAGCAAATCGGCCTCCGTGCCGATAATCAGTTCAAATTCGATATTGGGGAATTCTTGCCGGTAATGGGCAAAGATTGGTCCTAATCGTTGTGCACCTACGGTTTCCATCATGCCTATCCGCAGCGGTACACTGTTCAAGCGGGTAAAGCGGATCGCATCGGCCTTGGTAGCCAAGGTTTCTTTGTATATTTTCCGTAAATTAGGCTCGACCATACGGCCGAGCGGCGTCAACAAGCACCCGGAACGGTCCCGCGTGAATAATTCACCGCCTAATTCATCCTCCAGTTTTTTGATGGCCTGGGTCAACGACGGCTGGGAAATATAGCTGAATTGCGCGGCGCGGGTAAAACTGCCATGGTCGCAGACAGCCAAAAAATAACGGATTTGGTGCAGTTCCATAAGTGCTTGCTCGAGTTAGTATAGCTAAAACCTATTTTTTCATAGACAGTTTGTATTTTACAAGCCTTGTATTTCAATCCTATCATACCCAACATCATAAACAAATGCTATGAAAGGAGAAATTATGAAAGCGGCAAAATTAATAGTCATGTATCCCACACCATCCGATGTGGCCGTGTTCGAACGCCGCTATGCACAGGAACACGTGCCGATGGCGGTCGAAAAACTGGCCGGAAAAATTCGTTTTGACGCCAACTTGATTACCTCAGCACCGGGACGGGAGCAAGATTCTTTCCATCGGATCGCCGAAGTGTATTTCCCCTCCATGAAGGCTTTAGAAGACTGCCTGAGTTCACCCGGAGGCCAGGAAACGGCGGCCCATGCGGTCGAAATCTCGAGCGGGGGCGCCCCTTTGTTTCTGATTGCGGAAGTCGAAACCTTCGTTTTTTAAGCGGACCACCGCGGATTGTTCCAAGGATTCTTATGTCTTACCTGCCTTCAAGTCCGGATATGGCCACACTGGCCGAATTATTGGCCAAATACCCCAGAAGCGGCATCCTGTTGTGGAAAATATTGGAAAACGTCAAGGCGAGTTTTTCGCCGCAAGACGGAGGGATATGTGAACTTCTGATCACCTACATCTCGGAACTCAATCAGTCGGCGTTCTGCTATGAGGCGCATAAGCGTTCAGCCATGCAATTGGGTGTTGAAGCGGTCGTCTTCGGCCAACTAAAAGCCGACATCGACAGTGCGAATGTGGAAACGAAATTAAAGCCGATCCTGCAGTTTGTAAAAAAACTGACATTAACCCCGCAACTGATCTCTCAGGCGGATGTTAAGGCCATTTTTGAGGCAGGGTGGGATGAACGTCGCTTTCTCGACGCAATTTGCCTGTGCGCGGTTGTCAATTGCATGAATCGGCTGGCAATAGGGATTGGCATCGATAAAGAAATATCCGACTCTCCCAAGCTATTGTCTGTGACCAGGCCGGTCCGGATCAGCCTCCTTCATTAATTGTTTCCTTTGACTGTGATCAACCTACGAGGTGAAGTCGATGAACACACTCCTCCTGTTCTTTTTCCGATTATTGATTATTTCAGCACCCGTGGTTTTGTTGGTGGGTTTGTTCAAACCTGAATGGCTGCGGTTGCGCAACAAACAGCCGGACCCCCTGATGACTTTCGTGTTGGCTGCAGGCCTGTTCATGGCGGGTTTTACCGGCGCGAGCAAAACCTACTTTTCCGCCGATGAAGGGGCTGTTGAAGCAGCCAAGGAAGACGTGATCCCGGAGGCCGCAGACTATATGGATCGCCTCACTGCGGCAGGCTGTCAATTTGGCTCGAAACCGGGCTCGGCCGGTGCCAGCGACGATGAAGAAACGGACGACGGCATTCGCTTTTCGGTCAGGACACCCACCAATTATAAAGATACTGTCGCCCATCCTTTACTGGTGGTTTATGCGCCGGCCGGCAGGGATCGTGAGGAAACGGAAGAATTTACCCATTTGACCCGGGAAGCCACGGCGGCAGGTTTTATCATCGCGTATGCGGACCACCGCAAGTTATCGCCTGAAGAGGCTGTGCGTCTGGCCGAAATACCTAAGGCGGTTAAAGAAAAATGGTGCATCGATTCCAAGCGGGTTTTTCTGACCGGGCATTCCGACGGCGGCACAACCACGATGGCTATCGCCTTTTTCAACGGCACCAAGCATATACCCGCCGCCATCGCCCCCAGCGCGGTGGGTATTCGTGGGGATGATCTGACCGACCGCAATTGTGTGAAGCCCATACCCGTCATGATGATGCACAGCCGCCGCGACAAGCTGTTTCCGAATTATGGAAAAGAGGCGATCGAATGGTGGGCGAACTGCAATAAATGCACCACCAAAAAGTACAACCTGGAGGACCGCAAATCTTTATCCGGCAAGCCCATGCGCTGGGAAAGCTATTACCGGCTCGAACTTGAACAAAAAGCCAAAGATCTGAAAATCGGTCAACCTTTACCCCATACCGCTCCCGTCCAAGGCGTAGAAGGGTGCGTTGCTTACAGCGGCTGTAAAGACGGCGTGCAAACTTGGTATTGCGAAGGCAGCGGCCCGCATCCCGAATGGCCGGGTAGGAATAAAGCGATGATCGAGTTTTTCAAAGCCGTGAAAACCGACAGGTGAAACCAATCCCTTTACTCACCTCGTGTTTTCTTCGATTTATGCTTTTGGTAATGAGCAGACGAATAACAATTTTTTATATCGGTCGTCATTAAGATCAGAGGGCGTGAGGTTATGAAAGACGTAAAAATTATTACTGGTGCTGGGTTTGTTTTTTTTCTATTAATTCAGTTGATTACATCTGATCATACAGCTGTTTGATTTTCAGGAGAAGCCGTACTATCTGACGTTTGACCGCACGAACTGGAAGTGAGGCGAGAAGAACCTCAACATTCTGACGCTGGGTATTGTTTACAAAGGCGCAGCGATTCCTGTGTCTTGCCTAGTTCTGAACAAACAGGGCAACTCCAGCCAGCGCGAGCGCATCGCCTTATTGCAACGATTTATCGCTCAGTTTGGCCGTCGGGGGATTTTGGGCGTGCTGGGCAACCGCGAGTTTATTGGCGGTCATGGGTGGCAGTGTCTCAACAAATAGGACATCCTTATCTGATCCGGATGAAGGAAAACCAGTTGCTGACGGCGCGTGTGGGTGGTAAGTGCCCTGTCCGCTCGGCGTTCACCGACCTGAAAGCGGGCACAAGCCGCGCGCTGAGAAAAAGGCGCCGCATCGGCCAACAGTGGGTATGGCTCAGCGGCATTAAGCTGGACAGAGGTGAACGGTTGATTCTGGCGGGCAACCACCGTTTCTCGCAGCCGCTGGAAGTCCATGGTCGGCGCTGGGAAATCGAGCATCTGTTCCAATGCCTGAAAGGGCGCGGCTTTCATCTGGAGGAGACGCGACTGACCCGCTATTTTTGGATCAAGAAGATGGCACTGTTGGCGCTTGCCTTTTGCTGGGCGCATAAGACGGTGGAGTGGAAACATCAGGCGGTCAAACCCTTGAAAACAAAAAAACATGAGCGACTGGAGCAGAATTTGTTCCACTATGTCATGGATTATCTGACCAATAGCCCGTTACAGGGACTCCAAAAAATTGAGGATAGACTCAGGTTGTGGGTATTGTTTTTTGTGTCCCCCTGAAATGATCGTTGTTGACGGACAGAATCCGGGAATAATAGCTCTTAAAACCTGAGCATAAGCCTGTGAATAACATTTTTATCGTGTACAGATGTATTTTGGACAATACTGTAGATGAACATTCATAAACGCACCCGATTGACCTTACTGGACCGCCAGGAAATCTGGCAGCTTTATCAAACCCGGCTCTGGAAAGTGACTCAGCTGGCTGAGCGCTTTCGAGTCTGTCGGCTAACAATTTATAAAGTATTGAAGCAGGCTAGGCAGCAGGAGTTTGCCCCGCGTAACAGTATCAACCAGCGCTTCAAGACACTGCAGTACGGCCTCAAACGCCTAGCAAAGATCGAACAAGCGATCCAGGATCGTTTGAAACAGGAAGCCAAACGCTACAATAAATCCTATCCGGGCGAACTGGTCCACTTTGATACCAAGCGGCTCCCCTTACTGAAAGGACAATCCGCCATCGAACCTCGCGAGTACTTGTTTGTAGCCATTGATGGCTTCTCCAGGGAGCTCTATGCCGAGATCCTGCCGGATAAAACGCAGGACAGCGCCGCCCACTTTCTCATGGAAACCGTCATTGCCCAGTGTCCGTACCAAATCGATTACGCTTATTCGGATAATGGCAAGGAGTATAAGGGCACAGGTCTGCATCCCTTTGTCCAAGCCTGCCTGCAACACGGCATCGGCCAGCAGTTTACCTGTGTCAATCGGCCTCAAACCAACGGTAAAGCTGAACGGGTCATTCGCACCTTAATGGAGATGTGGCACAATCAGACTTGCTTTAAGGACAGCGCTGACCGTCGCCTTCAATTGATTCGTTTCATTAACTTCTACAATACCGTGAAGCCGCATAAGAGTTTAAATAATGCTACCCCTTATGAAATACTCACCGCTTATTTCAATCAACCTCTCTGTAAACAACCCTGAGATTTCTTGCAGCTTATATAAATCACCGAATCCTTCGCCAATTTCATCGATGGCTTCTTCCAATTCCTCCGGCATATACAGCTTAAATTGGAGCCACTCGTATTTCATCTTGTGCCAATTTTAATCTGTAGCGCGTTCTTTTCCACACATACCCCAGGCGTTTCAGTTCGTTACGTAAGGTGCTGGCACTGATGCCAACACCCCAATCGGTTTTCATATGATTAACCAAGGCCCGACTGGTTAACGGTTCGGCGTCGATCCATTTCATTAACTGCGCGCGGTGTTCATCACTCAACTTACTCGGCGCGCCGCTGCGCGGTTGATCGGGAAGCTGGCGAAACCGGTTTTGAACCATTTGCTCCGTCGTTCTCGGCTCGTCTCCGCCAGCACACCTTGCTCTATTCGCCACTTCGAACATCGCATGCCCTTCGGCAAACAGCATAATCGTTTGGGCTCGCTCTCGTTCTCACCAGTCGCTGCCTTTCTTTATGATGTTTTGTAAAAACTATACGGTCAGCTCGTATTACCTTCTTTGGCTATCTGGATAATTTCTAAAACTTTATATACATGCCGACTTGTTGTTAAGCGCTTAACAAGCTATTCCTTTAAACCGAAGACGCTGTAGAAAAGGAATATTAGTGAAGGAATAAAGGCAATAAGAAAACCCAAAATTAGTGCGAATTGGTATCTGTATTTGGACACGAATAATAATATCGGGCGAATTGCTTCTGTTAAGCGACAATACTGTTTTTTAAATATATTTTCCAAATTCTGTTTCTCCTTTTATAGGGTTGTATCGAGTTAGGACCATTAGCTACCTTTATTTACAAGCTTTCTTAGGTGACTTGATACGTTTGAAATGCCTGAAATACTTTTCGTGTTCGATTTCGGCTTGGTTTATTTGTTTAAAAATCAATAGCCAGACCAGATACCTTTGATTCCAACCAATATAAATGTTATGAGCTGAATCAATAAAAATAACAGTCCAAGCGCTAAAAATAATTTTTTCACATTATTCATTATGTACTACCTCAGATACAAATATCTGTCTCGTCGTTAATTATTTTATCTTAGAGCAAGAAATTGAGAAAAGCCTGTACTTTCAATAGGATAAAAAATTCATAAATATAATTTTTACCATAGGTTTGTCATATAGTTATTAAAGTGACACGGATTTATTTTTTTGGCTTTAGAAAGGTAAACTAATGAGCGCAAGCCTTTTATTGATGTGTCTTAATAAAACATATAATAAATTAAGTGAGTTTGTAAAATACTAATTATCTATGAAAACATAGGCATTCCTTATGGATTAAAAACTGTTACATCTTCAACTAATATATAGTTTTAGCCTATTTAATTATAGGTAATCAGTATTTTACAAACCAACATGCCTATATTAATGTTGATTTATCCGTTATGTCGCCACTGCGAATTAGCGGAATAACTAAGTCTGGCTGAAGATGATTGTTAATCAGTAAAAATAATTTTGAGAGACTAAAAATGAGTAAAGAAACAAAATGGGCCATCTGCAGTACTTGCGATATCAATTGCGGACTTCTTGTCACCGTTGAAGACGGTAATGTGATATCGATCAAAAAAAATCCGGATCACCCTCTCACGCCGAATTCAATCTGCGTCAAGGGTGCCAACGCGAATAAGTATATTACCCACCCAGACCGATTAAGGCATGCGCTAAAAAGAGTCGGTGAGCGTGGTTCGGGTCAGTGGGAACAAATTAGCACAAAGCAAGCTTTAGATGAGATTGCCGATAAGATGAAGCAGTTGATAGCCGAAGACGGGCCGGAAACAATCGGCAGTACCTATGGCTGGAGCTCTAACGCCGGTGCAGCCTCACGAAGATTTATGAACCTACTAGGGAGCCCGAACTGGACTTGGACGGGATACGTGTGTTTAGCAAATTCCACAGTACCCAGTAAAGCGACTTACGGCTTTTGGCAGTTTCCAGACTTTGAGAATACCAAATGCATCGTGCTTTTAGGGCACGCTCCGGGTCCGCAAAGATGGGTGGCTGAATACCTATGGATTAAGGGTGCCCTGGATAGAGGCGCAAAACTGATCGTCACAGATCCACGCCGTAATAGCTACAGTGATCAAGCGGACATTTTTCTGCAGGTTAAGCCTGCTACGGACAGCGCCTATTTACTAGCTTGGATCAATGTGATCATCGAAGAAGAACTCTATGATAAAGAATTTGTAGAAAAGTGGACAGTTGGTTTTGAGCAGCTTGCTGAAAGAGTGAAGAAATACACTCCCGAGTGGGCATCAGAAATTACCACAGCGCCAGCGGATAAAATTCGCGAGTCTGCCCGCATGTATGCCACAACTGGTCCGGCTGTGATCCCCTGGGGGGCAGTACCGGATCACCATGCAAATAGCACCCAAACATTAAGAGCCTTAACCATATTAAGGTCCATCACCGGTAATCTCGATGTACCGGGAGGCGAATTGTTGATGGGGTACCATCCGGAAATTTCATCGGATGATGAATTCGAACTCAATGAGAGACTATCGCCTGAACAACGCAAGAAACAACTCGGAGTAGACCGCTTTAAGCTCTTGAGCTGGGAAACACTCGAAAAGACCGGTCCAGCAATGGAAAAGGTTTGGGGCAAAAAATACTCAAACCAGGTGTCCGGAGGTGCGATGGCCCACCCTGCAAGCATGTGGGAGGCGATGAAAACAGGTAAGCCTTATCGCATGAGGGCACTTATATCGCAGTGCAATAACACCTTAAACAGTTACCCCAACACCACTCATATTTACGAAGGTTTGATGAACCTAGATCTGTTAGTGGTCATGGATCTTATTAAGTCGCCCACGGCCCAACTCGCCGATTATATTCTGCCGGCTACTCATTGGTTGGAAAGGCCGAACCTGTTTAATTATTGGGATTGGATTCCAGTCTATCAGGGCGGACAACAATCGGTCCAAGCACCGGAAGAATGTTTGCATGACTGGATGTTATGGCGTGAGCTTGGCGTTCGTCTGGGACAAGAGAAGGACTGGCCAGCAAGCATGGAAGAGGCCTACGATGAACGGTTAAAGCCTGCGGGTTTAACATGGGAAAAATTATCAACCCAGGTTCGGGCTTCCGCACCTGAAATAACTTTCAAGAAATACGAACAAACCGGCTTTGGCACACCTAGCGGGAAAGTTGAGCTCTATTCAAGCATTTTCGAAGAGCTAGGCTATGATCCGTTGCCTAGCTGGGTTGAACCACCGGAGAGCCATGAGAGGAAACCAGAGTTAGCTAAGACGCATCCATTGACCTTTTTCACAGGCATGCGTGAAAACTATTGGTTTCACAGTTTTGGCCTTGGCCGGTCTACGAAAGAACTGCGTAGCCGTGAGCCAGATCCTCGCATGCAAATCCATCCGGATACGGCTTACGAACTGGATCTATCGGATGGGGATTGGGCATGGGTGGAATCAACTAGCGGAAAGCGAATTAAACTCAGGTCGTGGCTCAGTAACGACACACATCCTAACGTAGTCAGGGTTCCTCATGGCTGGTGGTACCCGGAAACAACTGGAAGTGAAGAACCTGAGGCTGCATTATCGAGTCTCTGGAAATCGGCAGATGCGGTCATCCTACATGATTCTGACGAATACTGTGATAAGGAACAAGGCAACTTCCAACTCAGAGGGTTAGCTTGCAAGGTCTATAAAGTGGAGGATGGAACGGAAGGAACAAGCTATTCGACTTAAACCTTTATAGTACACACAAGGCAATCAGACTTAACATGGTTTGAAATAGTGCTTATCACAACCATTCAAAATCGTTTTTCCTGCCTTGAAGAGCATCGAATCGATAGTCTGTAAAAGTATCACTCTTTCAGAGCTTGCGCAGAATGATTGCTTGACCTTAATCATAAACATGAAGTTGCGTGTGGAAGTTCGTTCAGTAATTTATCCGACTATAGCCGAATAAATTAACCTTTTCGGCTGCTTATGAAATACGGTCACGAAAAGTGTGTGTAAAACCCCAAGAGCCAGAATCCAATGAAAAGAAATACAGCGTATGTTAATGATTTTTTGATCTTTAATAAAATAAAAAATCAATAAAAACGTTTTGTATATTTAGCGCACTATTTACATTAACTTTGAGCCTGCAGACCTACAGTATGATTATAGGGTTCATGGCCGCTAAGGTTATGCCGGAAACAGCAAAGCCTCCCGTACTTGGAAAGGAGTTAAATGAGCATGAATTTTTTACATGCTACACAACGAAAAAATTCAACAGATTCTCATCTGATTGATCCTCAGGGGCGTTATTTAAATTATCTACGGCTTGCTATAACTGATCGTTGCAATTTCCGTTGCACTTATTGCATGCCCAAGGAAGGTATTGATCTTAAAGCACGTGAAGATATTCTGAATTTTCAGGAAATGGAGCACCTTCTTGGACTTTTTTTGGATTTAGGTATTACCAAAGTGCGCATTACCGGTGGCGAGCCATTTGTGCGTAAAGGTCTGGCAGATTTTTTAACCAGAATAAATCAATATGAAAAACTGGAAACAATTAGTTTAACAACGAATGCCTATTTTTTAGAAGACACTATTCCATTGTTTCAAACAATAAAATCAGGGAGTATTAATATCAGCCTTGATTCTCTAAAGCGAGAAGTTTTTTATAAAATTACCCGACGTGATGATTTTGAACGGGTATGGAATAGCATTGAAAAAATTCTGCTAACGGATTTGAACGTAAAGCTAAACATGGTGGTTCTTAAAGGCGTCAATGACAATGAGATGGTTGATTTTGCGATGTTGGCCAAAAAAAATAAAATCGAAGTTCGTTTTATTGAACAAATGCCATTTAATGGTGGGCTCTTTTTAAACGAAATACATACTGCAAAAGAAATTATCAGCACGTTGCAGAATTCTTTCCCAGAAATGATTGAACATCTTAAAATGAGTTCAACTGCCCGGATTTTTGATATCCCGGGATTTAGGGGAAAAATCGGTATCATCGCCGGTCATTCAAGAACATTCTGTTCAACATGCAGCCGTTTAAGGATCACTCCCGACGGTACATTCAAAACCTGTCTCTATGATTATGGCGCCGTTAATTTAAAAGACATGCTGCGCTCGGGAAAAAGTGATCAAGAAATAAAAACAGCAATTAGATATGCCGTGGCTAAAAGAGCAAAAGACGGATTTGAATCGGAACAGCGTACACAGCAAATAGTTCAATTTTCAAAAAATCATCTTTCAATGGCACAGATAGGTGGATGATGGAAAAACTTAAAAACAGATTTTGCAGATTTTGATTTTGGGAATAGCCTGGCTCCATTGGTGACTTGAGAACATTATCACTTCTGGCATTTACGCTTGCTGTTGGTTTCATTTCTTTTATCACACGAAGCCTGACGATCACATTGGTAGCCGGATTGATATTAGAGTAATACCTAGAAATTTAATTTAAATAGATAAACATAAACCGTTTCCATTAAAACGAAAGGAAAACTATGCAGGTTAATGTAATTTTTTTTGGTGTTCTGAGTGATGTGGTAGGGAAGAACATTTTAACGATTCAAGACACAGACAATATGACTGACTTGAAAAGCAAATTAATCACAAGTTATCCGGATTTAAAAGACTATACGTTTAGAATGGCTGTAAATCAGAAAATGGTTGAAGACAATCACCTTCTTTTTGATAACGATTTGGTCGCGGTTATGCCACCCTTTGCGGGGGGCTGATTTTTTAAAGGCAGCCATGAATCTAAATAAAGAGGAAATTCAGTATTATCACCGCCATTTGATTTTATCTCAGATTGGCAAAACAGGACAACAGGCTTTAAAAAAAGCAAAGGTACTGGTCATCGGTGCAGGCGGATTGGGCTGCCCTATATTAATGTATCTATCCGGAGCCGGTGTCGGTAGGATTGGTATTGTAGATTCCGATAAAGTTACGGTTTCTAATTTGCATCGCCAGGTGTTGTACGGCTTTTCACAAATTGGAGAATTTAAAGCCGAAGCTGCGGTAAATCGATTAAAGGATCTCAATCCCAATATTGTTTTAGAGGCATACGCTCAAAGAGTGTCTCTGGAAAATGCTGGCGATTTGATTTCCCAATATGATGTCGTTGTTGATGCTACAGACAACTTTCCAACCCGTTATTTGATTAACGATTTTTGTGTTTACCTGGATAAACCTTTTGTTTCAGGGTCAATAGACCGCTTTCAGGGACAGTTGAGCGTATTAAATTTTACAGATAATCAAGGTAAGAAATGCCCAACTTATCGCTGCCTATTTCCCACCCCCCCTGCACCCGAAACAGCACCAGATTGTTCGCAAAATGGTGTCATTGGCGTTCTTCCGGGAATTATCGGTAATTTGCAGGCAAACGAAGTTATAAAAATGATCTGCGGAATAGGCGAAGTTTTATCAGGGAAAGTTTTGATTTTCGATGCATTGAGCAATCAAATGATGCTGTTTTCTATTCAACGAAATGAACAGGCTGTGCAGCAGGCTTTGCAAAATGCCCCTGATTTTGAGTCATTTGATTATGAAAGTTTTTGCAGTTCAAATCAGCAAAAAATAAATGAAATCAGCCCTGTTGAGCTGCACAAAAAATTACAAAGCAACGAAAAAATTCAATTGATAGATGTTCGTTCGATACCCGAATTCCAAGAGGAATTACCAAATGCTGTTCGCATCCCGCTAAATAATTTGCAGGCTAATATTCATAATATATCGAAAAACGATAGCCTAGTTGTTTTTTATTGTGACCATGGAATCAACAGCGTCCGGGCAATTAGAATGCTGCCAAATTATCATAAACTTAAAAATGTATTCAATCTTACAGGCGGTTTGGCAGCTTGGTTGAAAGAGGAAAAAAAGTAGAATCATGAACGCCAAAAATTATTTTATCCAGGGAGCTATCAATCCAGTTTTTATCGGTGAGAAGATAGCAAAACATAGCGCTAAACATGATATAGGCGCCCATTCCATTTTTCTCGGTCAGGTGCGAGCTGATGAAAATTTGGGCAAACATGTGGCTGGAATTGAATACTCGGCTTATGAAGACATGGCCAACCAAGCGTTTTCAAAAATTCGTGAAGAGGCTTTTGAGCGATGGCCATTAAAATGCCTGCACATATATCATAGTATCGGATTGGTAAAAAACGGAGAATTATCTCTTTTTGTTTTTTGCTCTTCCGTGCATCGTAATGAAAGTATTAAAGCGATGGAACAAATTGTTGAAAGTATTAAATACAAAGTTCCCATCTGGAAAAAAGAAATCATGGAAGATAAATCTGTGCACTGGGTTCAGGAATAATTTGTAAGTAAATTTTTATCGGAAATTGCAAGGTCAATTGAAAATATAATTTTTCTGGTAATTTACTCAATTATATGCAAAAAGCAAAATAAATAGTTTAAAAATACAAAATGATCGATATTAGTCAAAAATTCAATACACTAAGATATGCGAAAGCCGAAGGAATTTTAACGGCCAATTCGGAAACAATAAAACGGGTAACTGAAAAAACTGTTCCCAAGGGAGATGTTTTACAGGTTGCACAGGCAGCAGGCATAACCGCTGCGAAAAATGCTGCTGCCTGGATCGTCTTTTGTCATACCCTTCCTGTGGATTGGGTGGGTATAAGTTTTGATATCGGCAAAGATACCATAAAAATTTCAGCGGAAGTAAAAGCAATCTGGAAAACCGGTGTTGAAATGGAAGCTATGGCTGCAGTTACGGGAGCGCTGTTAAATATCTATGATATGCTTAAACCGTTAGATGAAAACATCTCTTTTTCCGATGTAAAACTAGTTAAGAAAAAAGGAGGCAAAAGCAGCTTTAAAGAATATTTTGCCGAACCATTAAAATCGGCTGTTCTTGTTATTTCTGATTCAACATATTCGGGAAACCGCCAAGACACATCCGGAAAAATCATCAAACTATTTTTGGAAGATAAAGACATCTCGGTTCCGGTCTATGAAATTTTGCCCGATGATTCAGACCAAATATCAAATCGGTTGCGGCAACTAGTAGATGAACATTTTGATCTGGTCATTACAACCGGTGGAACGGGATTTAGTCCTAGAGACATAACTCCGGAAGCAACGGCCAAAGTCATCGAAAAAGAAGCCCCTGGTCTGGCTGAGACTATACGCCGCCATGGTAAAGAACGCACACCTTATGCAATGTTGTCACGCGAACTGGCTGGCATTTGCGACAAAACATTAATCATTAATTTACCGGGAAGTTCCAAAGGTGCGCAGGAAAGTATGGAAGCACTTTTCCCTGGACTTTTACATGCTTTCCCTATGCTATGGGGTGGCGGACATGATGAAGAAAATCGCTGGATAAAAAAGTGATATCCATAAATCAAGCTATTGAAATAATTAAGAAAACCATACCTGATAGAAAAACAGGCGTTGTTTCAACATCTGATTCTCTTGGCTATGTTCTTGCCGAAAAGACGCTAGCAACAATCTCTTCGCCCCCTTATACAAACAGTGCAGTGGATGGCTTTGCTGTTTCCTGGCAGGATGTCGAAAAAACAAAAGAAACTGATCCCGTCGTGCTACCTATTGCCGGAGAAAGCAGCGCAGGTTTTCCGGTTGGAGAAAAAACAGTGCCTCATTCTGCTTATCGAATCAGCACTGGCGCAATTGTTCCGGAAGACCTGGATACTATTATTCCCATTGAACAATGTGAAGTAAATGGCAATAAGGTAAACATTTTGGCAGCCGACAAGAAACACCAACATGTACGGTTTGCAGGAGAAGAGTTTAAGGAGGGCGCAGAGCTATTACAACCGGGAACTGTCATTGGATCGGGCCAACTTGCATTAATAACTTCTCTTGGTATAACAGAAATTAAAGTGTATCGAAAAGCAACAGTGACTATTATTACAACTGGCAGCGAACTGGTTCCTTTTGACCAAACGACAGAGAGTCACCAACTTAGAGATTCCAACACACCTATGTTAAGAGCCGCTGTCATTGAAGCAAACGGGGAACTTAGGGAAGTAATTCATGTAAAAGATGATCCTCAATTAACAAAAGAGGTTTTATTAAACGCAGTTTGCCACAGTGATCTTATCATTTCTTCAGGCGGCGTTTCCATGGGCGAACATGATCATGTACGTGATATGGCACTTGAATGCGGTTTTAATGAGTTGTTTTGGAAAGTCAGACAAAAACCAGGTAAGCCGATGTTTTTTGCCAAGAAAAAAAATACTCTGCTTATGGCGTTGCCCGGGAATCCTGTTTCAGCTTATCTGTGTTTCAAACATTACGTGAATCCATTAATAAATAATTTGTCGGGTAGAAAGTTTGAATGGCCGGTGAAAAAGGCTGTCATTCAATCCGAGATAAAAAACACAGGCGATCGAACAAAATTAATGAGTGTGAAATTGAAACATTCAATTCAATCAGATTTACCCGTAATTGAACCGGTAATTAAACAAAATTCTCACATGCTTTCATCCTTAGCACATACCGATGGTTATATTATAGTAAGTGAGAATAATTCTTTGCAGAAAAACTCGGTTGTAGATGTTTTTTTATGGCTATGTATGCGTTAACAGGTTGTTGAAAAATGCAAATCGGTAGATAAAATTCCCAAAAATACCGCCATTTTCCGTTGAAAATTGCTTGACCTTAACCAACAATCAATGACTTATATACATGTTTTTTGGGGAGCTGTGCTTTTTAAAGTCCAAAGTGGAAAATAATTTCAAATTTCAACAGCCTGTTAAAGGGGCAGTTTGATAAAGCTATGTTAACCTCTTAACCTATCTTTGTAGCTAAAATTAAAGCATTTACGTTATTTCAATGAATTATGGTTTTTTTATCCGGATTTTGTTGGGAGCCAATCAAGGCATGTCAAACGCCAAATTTTGAGTTAAGCCCCAAGCATATAAGACTTAGTTCATCACTTGGCGAGTGTATCGCTTTCGGCTACCGACATCCCCCAAGCATTAGAGATGGTCGAATTACCACCAGCAAATTCATTATCCGCGGGCGTTTTGTGCAGACCGAACCATGTCTGCGGCCATTGCGTCGCCGATATGTCTCAGACCTTGAACCAATGAGCCGATCATTTTGTCTTCGGCCGCTTTGGTTTCTGAGTCTTCCATCAAGATTGCTTTAGATCCATGTTTCATGACTGATTTAAGTTTATTGCCAATGACTCCAGGCATTTGCATGGCAAAGTTGTCGAAGTGTTCGGCAGCTTGTTCGACATTGGCTTCAATATCGCCTCCGTCGCGAATAAATGTGTCAGGGGCTTTATGATCTGGAGCAAAAACGAAAGCGGTTGACGCTTTATTTGCTGAAACGTTTGCGACGTTGGTTGGGGTGCTTACTGGGTCTACGTTGGCGGCGCCGTAAATTAAGACACCAGAAGCAACGATTGCTTTTGCTAGAGTGAACATGGCCTGTCTCCTTGTGTTCGAGACAGGGACTTTGAGGTTATTAGATCGTGGAGGGCTGGCAGATTTATCTGCTAGTCACGCGACTCTGGTAATCCCGCTGTCCCTGACAAATTTGTCATGGATCGGTGACTTTGCGTCCCCACCTTTCGATGGGTTTGCCATTTTGCTGTCACACAACTTATTTTTTACTTCGGGCGCAGTATAGCACTCAAAAACAGGATTTGTGTGAACTGGTTCTCATATTTTTGCGAAAAATCAGAGAGCAAATTCCGTTTTTTTTCCAGGAAGCAACGCTGATTAATTTGTTTCGTTCGAGCAAAAGTAATAAAAACAAGTGCACAAATAGTGCACAATGGAGTTTTAAAAAAATTTTATGTAATTGTTATTAAATTAAAATATCGATTTGTCAGTCCAATCATTTCGAAACTTATCACCATCCGGACATGTTAAGTTGATATGTGCCAGGCAGTTTTTAGCCTCAATTTTGGCAATAAATGCCGCGCGTAGACCTTGAGTTAAGATGGGAAATTGCCTATTGATCGAAATTTCTCTAAGAAATTGACCAAATCACCTCAAAATTAGTGCACAAATAGTGCACAAATTGAAATTTAGCTCATGGCAATCCATTGATATATAATGCAAAAAACACACTTATCCATCCAATCCAGCATCGGCGCGACACAGAATTTACGAGTGCTCGGCCATTCGGCCACCATTGGATTGATATTCTCCGTTATCATGATTTGAACTTAATAAAGATGCTGAAGCGATGCAGCGCTTGAGGTTAAGTAGCTGCCCG
>SXGT01205300.1_pt1 | contig 56333 bp, 38 predicted proteins | sample 3176221 | NCBI WGS metagenome assembly SXGT01 (sample SAMN11356862, study PRJNA531348) | freshwater metagenome | isolation source: freshwater sample F1-120 | place: China: Fuxian Lake, Yuxi | collected 2017-12-25 | reverse complement strand
TGCCCGTGGTCGAGCCGCCGCGCGCCCGCGCTCGGGCCCCGCCGTTGCGCGACCCGTACGACGACACCGACGACCCCCGACAGGCCTGGAACGACGCCGCCGCGTAGGACGCTCCGCACGGCGTGTGCGCCGCGGTGCGCCTGGTGTCCGGTCCGCACCGCCTGACCTCAATCGACCGGACGGGTCATCCTCAGCGCCAGCTCGCCGTACGCTGAAAACAACCGCAACCACTCTGCCCGCAGCAGTGCTGCTCATCGTCGCGAAAACAGCCCGTCATTCGATCGCCCACCTGAGGACAGGTTCATGCTGCCTATCCGTGAGCGGTCGTTCCAGGCGATGGTGTAGGGCGTCACTCCCGTGTCGTCGAGCACGAACGTCACCGTCGAGCGCGCCACGCTCGTGATGGTGCCCAGCATGTTCCGGTAGAGGTCGCCCACCCCGGCGCCACAGAAAGAGCACGTTATCGGCATGATATTACGTCGTGCTTTGGGTCCGCGCCCTTGGTTCAGGCCGTTGAGAGTACGCCGGTTGTAGAAGCGGTCAAGCGCCGGCCCGAAGCGCAAACCCACGCCTCCAGGCACGGGCCTGCGCGGCCCGCAGAGTGCTGCGGGGGAGGCCCGCCAGCTTGGCTATAGCCGCAGCAGCAGGGGCTTGACGGCATGGGGCACGTGGGCCTCGTGCACGATGTCGCCGCCCACCTCGCCCCAACACGCGGCCGTGCGGTCTTTGCGCTCGATGCAGAAGTAGGGGGCGTCGCCCGCCACCCCCACCACGCGGGTCGCGTTGGCGATGTTGCCCACGGCGCGGGTGCGCAGACCGGGCTGCCGTTGCGCGTCCCCTGGCCCATCGGCATCGGCGTGGCCGATGACGCGGCCGCATTGCACGTGCCCGTCGTCGGTCACAAGGCACACGCTCGCGGTCGTGGCCGCAATACTCACGAGGCCCGAGACGGTACGTGCCATGCGCACCGGAGCGACCACGCTCTCGTCGTCGTCGGGCACGAAGTCTTCGTCGAAGGTGACGCAGCGCAGGTCGCGCCCCCCTTTGGCGGCGCAGATCACGTCCGAGCCCGCCGCGACCAAGTCGGCGGCCTCCGTGTCGACCGACAGGAGGCGGGTGCGCAGGGTGTCGCGCTCGGGCTCGCCGCTGTCGTACGAGGTAGTCAAGGTGCCCACACACGCGGTGCCCGTGCTGCCGGCCACGACCGTGCGGCCCCAGGTCACCCCGAGCGCCTTGACGCCCTTGGCACCGCGCACGGCCACCGGCGCTCCCGACCCATCGAGGGTGCCGGTGCCCAATTGACCCGTGCGGTTGTCGCCTAGGCAGCTCACGGTGCCCGCCCGGGTCAGAAAGCAGACGTGGCTGCTGCCGGCCACCGCGACAGCGTCGGTGAGCCCCGGCACGTCGAACGGCCCCAAGGTCGTGTGGTCGGCATGCGTCCAACAGGCCGCCGTGCCGTCGCGTCGCACGAGGCAGGCGGTGCTCACCTCGGTGCCCGCCGCAAAGCCCCCCACGGCGAGGTCGACCACCGCGCGCGGCTCGGTCGCAGGCTTGGGCACGACCGTGACGGCAGGCGACAGGGTCGGCACGTCAGCGTCCCACGGGGTGTAGGTGGCGCCCCAGCACACCACGGAGCCCTGCGTGGCGACCGCACACACGTCGCGGGGCCCCGCCCCGAGCCGCACCACGGGGGGCACCTCGCGCACGGCCCGCGGCTCGGCCACGAGGGTGGAGGTGCCCGTGAGCAGCTCGCCGTGGGCGTTGCTACCGGTGCACCACAAGGCCCCACTCTTGCGAATGCCGCAGGCATTGCCGATGGCGCCGCCCAGCCCTACCCACGGGTCGGCGGCGTCGGCACGCGCCCACACGACCGGCCGCAAGAGGTCGTCGCCATAGGGATTGGCGCACTCGATCGCGCCATCGCTGCGCAACGCGCACACCCGCACGTGGTAGTAGCCGGCGTCGCGCGCGCCCACCAGCCACGGCACGGGGGTGACGGTGCCCTTGGCGTTCCACGCGTCCACAGGGCTGAAGCGAGCGCAGGCCGCCTCGGTGTCCGAGATAGCGCAGGCAAAGTTGATCTCGCCCACAAAACGCGTGGCACGGGGCAGCCTCTGCACGCGGCCATATTTGGCCGGCGCCTGCGCGTCGGGGCACCACAGCTCGCCCGCCAACAGGCCACACAGGCGCGGCCCCAAGTAGCCCACCTGGGTGGCGCCCTTGAGCGCGGCGACGGCCTCGGGCGCCCAGCGCGAGTCCCAGCGGTACACCTCGCCGTTGGCTCCGATGCCCGCAAATTTGCCGTGCAACGCAGTGAGGCGCGCCACCGGCACGGGTGTCTTGACCAGCCGGGGCGACTTGGCGGTGGCGCCAAAGCAGTGCAGCTCGCCGCGAGCCACGGCGCAGGTGGCGTTGGCCGACCCCACGAGCTCCGTAACCGGCTCGGGCAACGCGGGGCGCACCGCCCCCGCCTGCGGCGCGCGACTGCCGAGGCCCAGCTGCCCCTCGGCGTTGTCGCCCCAACAGCGCACGCCCTCGCCGACCACGCGGGCGCACAAGAAGCCGGTGCCGCCGGTCAGTTGCTCGACCCGGCCCCACGCTGCGGCGTGCGTGGCAGCCAGGGCGGCGGTAAGCAGGGCAGCCCGGGCCGCAACCTCGAGGACCATTCGCAGAGGCCGCGCGGCGAGCCAGTGCGCGCCCCGGGGGTGTGGTTGGCCGGGACCGGAGCCCCACACACGGCGTGGGGCGGGTGAGCGATGGGGGTGGTGCGGGGGGTCTTGCATACGTTGGCCACAGTAGGTGGGTTGCGCAGCCGGCGCAATGCGGCGCGACTTGCCGGGCGCCGCGGCGCCGCGGGGGCACCCGGCCGTCAGTCGTCGCCAAAGAGCTGGGACAGGCTCGTGGCGGTGAGCGCCCGTGCGATCCACGCGCGCAGCAGCAGCGCGTCGTGGGTGCTCAAGATGCGCGCCGTGGCCTCGGGCGGCTCGGAGAGGCCGCGCGCCTCGAGCACCGTCAGCGGCCCTCCGGCGAGCCCCTCGAGCACTGCGAAAGTGTACGCGCGCTGGCGCTCATCGTCGAGGTCCCCGAACTTGCACAAGACAAAGGAGGAGGACCCCTCGCAGGAGGCATCTGGGAATCCGAAGCTGAGGTGCCCCACGGACGAGTACTGTGATGGTGATCTGTACGTTGCCGTAAATTGGCCCAAGGGAAGACGCGGCACCTGCCGTCACGCTTGCCCAGTGCCGGGCTGGTCCTCTGCGACGCATCCGATTCCAGGAGAGGGGACGTGCCAAATTGACGAATATTGTATCGTGACCAATATTCACTACGGCTCGACGGGCGGTGGGTTCACGCTGGGCATGTGCTGGCCGCGCGAGCCGAAGTACGACTACTGGAACTCGTGCCCCCCGGTCATCGCCGATGATCCGAAGCAGTGCATGGACGAGCATGGCCACTTTCCTGAGCCCTCGGACCCTGCGTGCGACGGCCAGTAGTCGAGGTTGCTCAGGCGCAGCACTGGAGACCTCGGGACCTGGTGGGTGACCCGTAACCAGTGGCATCGCGAGCGCGTAGTCCCAACATGCGCCGGCCTCACCGCTCGACTCGAACGTTACCCGCATCGCGGAGCATCCGGGCGATGCTCCTCCTCACGACCGCGCTCGGCGCCGGCTGCGCCGCGAACTCTAACCCTGCAAGTGCAGTCGCGACGGTCGACACTGCGGGAATGGGTTCAGCGGGAGCCGACACCGCGGGAGTCGACGCCCACACGATCGCATCGCCTCCGAGCGACGCGGCCGTGCCGCCCGACACTGCGGAGGCCACGGCACTGGCCGAGGTCGCACCGTTCGCCGACCAGGGCGTCGACACTGTTCCGCCACTCGACCTCGCGTGTCAGCCCCAGTGCGCCGGCCTGGCGTGCGGCGACGACGGCTGCGGCGGAAGCTGCGGCACGTGCGCGCCCGGGCTCGCGTGTGTCAGCGGCGCCTGCGCGTGCGTACCGCAGTGCGCGGGCAAGGCCTGCGGCGACGACGGCTGCAATGGCGCCTGTGGCTCGTGCAACAGCGGACTCACGTGCGTGGACGGCGCGTGCACCTGTGTACCCGACTGCATCGGAAAGAGCTGCGGCGACAACGGCTGCGGCGGCGCCTGCGGGACGTGCGGGGCCGAGCAGGTGTGCGCGAACGGGTCCTGCGCCGACACGTGCTCGCCGAGCTGCATCGACAAGGCCTGTGGCGACGACGGGTGTGGCGCCTCCTGCGGCAGCTGCGACCCGGGCACCGTCTGCTCCTCTGGGGCCTGCGTCTGTCAGAAGGCGTGCCAGGGCAAGGCCTGCGGCGACGACGGCTGCGACGGCACCTGCGGCACCTGCACCTCCGGGCTCAGCTGCGTCGAGGGCGCGTGCGTCTGTGTCCCCGAGTGCGGCACCAAGGCCTGCGGTGACGACGGCTGCGGCACGCCCTGCGGGTCGTGCGCCGTCGGGGAGACCTGCGGCGCGACGGGCCAGTGCGAGGCGCCGGCCGTCAGCTGCCCGCCCGTGGCGCCATTTGGAACGACGGTGGGTACGACGGTCGCGGACTTATCGCTCAAGGACTGCGACGGGAACCCCGTGACCCTCCACAGTCTGTGTCCCTCCAAGGCCGCGTGGCTCTTTGGCTACGCGGACTGGTGAGGCGGTTGCAAGAACATCGCCGGGACGGTGATGCAGAAGCGACAGGACACCTTGGGCGCGCAGGGCTTCACCTCGGTGCTCGTCATCGGCGACGGCGCAGGAGGACCCGCGACAGCGACGCTCTGCAAGGAACTCAAGGCCAAGTACAAGCTCACGCTGACCGTGGTCTACGACCCCACCCAGGCGTTCAAGAAGCACTTCGGTCAGGCGGGCCCGAACGAGATCAACGTCGTGCTGGGTGCGGGCGGCGTCGTGAAGTACGTCAAGCGCTACGCGGCGCAGTCGGAGGTGCTCGCGACCATCGAGGCGGTCTTGAGCGGGAAGTGAGCCCTGTGCCTACCAGCTCACGCCGGTGAGCTGCGCGTCGATCGCCGAGAGCGGGAACCCGACCGACGCCGCGTCCTTCGCGCCGTCGCCGTCCGTGTCGATGTCGTAGGTCAGGATCGACCCGAGCAGCCCCTTGATCGTGTCCTTCGGCAGCGGCAACGCCTCAGCCGGAACCGCGTCAATGGCCGTGAGCAGGTCGGTCTTGCGAATCGCGCCGCCGAGCACGCCGCTGACCGACGTGACGTTGTCTCCCGTCTGCACGACGGTGCCGTCAAACCGAGCGTTGTAGAGCGCCACGGTCAGCACCGCGCCCTGGCCGAGCGGCACGTCGAACGGAATGACGCTCGTCTTGCTCCCGCCCGAGAGCGCGTTGCCGACCAGCGTGCACGGCAGCGTGTAGAGCGCCTTGCAGCTCGCCTTGTCGAAGCCCGAGCCGGCCACGACATAGTCGCAGGTGCTCTTGGTCACGTCGCAGGTCGGATTGCTCGGCGCGAGCTTCCCGGTGTGCACCGCGAGCGCGAAGGTGCCCGCCTTGCTCGCCGGCAACTCCAGCAGGACGATGAGGCTCCCCTTGGTCACCGAGTCGCTCAGCGCGCCGTTCGCGAGGCCGGCGAGCGCCGAGAAGGCGTTGTCGATGCCGCTCTGACACTGCCCCGCCGGCGCGCACGTCGCCGGGTTCTGGTCCACGTCCAGACCATTGCCAGCGTTGCCGTCGACGCCAATCGCAAGCGCGGTCACCTTCATCCCATCGCCGAAGCTCGGCGTGCACACGCACTGGCTCGTGTCGGCCTGGCATACGCCGTTGTTGCAGTGGTCGCCCGTGCTGCACGCGAGCCCGTCGTCGCATGGGCCGGTCCCGATCGCGGCGTTGACGCAGCCGACGCCCTTGACACACGCGTCGTTCGTGCAGGAGTTCTGGTCATCGCACGTCTTCAGCGCCCCGACGCACGCGCCAGCCAGACAGCCGTCGTTCACGGTGCAGTCGTTGCCGTCGCTGCATGCGGCGGTGGAGTCCGGGTGGCTGCACGCGAACGTCACCGGATCGCACAGGTCGTCGGTGCAGGGCTTGCCGTCGTCGCAGACCGACACCTGGCCGGTGCAGCACGCGCTCTTGACCGGCAGGTGCCCGCAGCCGACCTGCGGCGTGCAGAAGTCGATGGTGCAGCCGTTGCCGTCGTTGCAGGAGTCGGCCGGTCCGGCGACGCACTGGCCCTTGGCGCAGCTGTCGCCCTTGGTGCACGCATCGCCGTCCTCGCAGCTGCCGGTCTGAGGCGTGAACTCGCACTGGCCCGTCGCGCCGCACGCGTCCTTGGTGCACGGGTTCTGGTCATCGCAGACGATCCCGTCACCATGGCACAGGCCGCCGACGCACCGGTCGTTGCTGGTGCACGCTGCCAGATCGTCGCAGCTCAGGCCGTCGTTGCCGGGCGCGTGCGTGCAGCTGCCGTCATCGGCGCAGGTGTCGACCGTGCACGGCTTCTGGTCGTCGCACGCGACGGCGACGCCAGCGCAGTCGCCGGTCGCCGTACAGGTGTCCGTCGTGGTGCACGCGTGGCCGTCGTCGCACGCCGTCCCGGTCGGGCGCAGCGTGAGCGTGAGGGGCGCGTCCTTGGCGGCGCACACGCGGCAGGCGTGCGTGGGGTGGTTTGCGCCATCGGCGTAGCAGACGTTGTTCACGAGACAAAAGCCGGGCTTGAGCGTGCTCAAACACGACGCCGTCTTGGGGTCGCAGACCGACGCCGTGCAGTCGAGGCCGTCGTCGCAGTCGCTGTCCTTGGTGCAGGTCCCCTTGGGCGGGACGTCGGGCGCAGTTCCGTCGGGCGCTGACCCTGTGTCCAACGCCACGTCGGTCGGGGCTGCGTCGGAGCCGACGCCCGCGTCAGCCGAGACGCCACTACCGCCATAGACGTCGAGCAGAAGACCCTCGGTGCCCGTGCTGTCACAGCCGGGTCCGAGGCTCAGGAGCAAAAGGGCTGCCGCGACGCGTCTCACTGGAGGCCTCCGCCGACGATCGTGTTCCCGGAGTCGCGCACGACCTCGCTCGGCACGATGGTGATCCCGGTCCCCGGCGGGACGCCCGGCGCGACGCCCGAGAGGTCGATCTTCGGCAATGGAAACGCGCCAAGCGAGCCCTGGGTCAGCGCACCCAGAAGCTTCGGTACGAGCTGCTCGGCGAAGAGCGCCGTGAACGCGGACTCGGAATCGACGAGCGCGCCCTCCTCGATGCGCGCCTCGGCGTCGAGCGATTTGATGCCCGTGACCTGGAAGCCCAGCTGCCCGTTGGTGGCCGTGATGGTCATCTCGACGGCGAGGCTCACGTACATCTGCACATGCGCGGGCTGGCCAAACAGCGTGAGGTTGGCCTTGACGCCCAGGTCGCCCATCTTGAGCAGCAGCACGCCGCCGGTGCCGCAGTCGGCCATCGTCGGAGCGAGCATCCCGCTGACGTGCACCGTCATGTTCGAGACGCCGTACTTCGCGAGGTCCACGCCGGCGAGCGTCTCGGCCGGCAGGTCGAACTCCAGGAAGCCGCCGCGCCAGGCGCCGAACAGCAGCTCGTTGAAGGTGTCATCGGCGAGCACGAGCTCGAGGTCATGCGACTTCGGCATCACGAGCGTCTGCGGCTTCTCGCCGCAGCCGACGCGCGTTGGGACCCCCAGGTTGACGTGCGGCGTCTTCCTCGCGGCGTAGGCGCCCGCGCGCAGGAAGATGGCGCCGCCCTTGGGCGTGAAGTCCACGGTGTCGAAGTCCGTGACGAGCGCGACCGACGTGGCCGTCCCGCCTGGCGCGAGTGGCGGGATCGCGAGCGTCGTGTTGATGGCGAGCGACGTCAGCGCTTTCTCGATGGTCGGCTCGAGCGACGAGGCGATGGAGGTCGCAAACTGCGTCTCGAGCTGCCCTTTGATGGCCCCGAGCACGAGGTTGAGGATGGGGTCGATGATGAACGACAGGGCGCTGTCGATATTGATCTTGGCGCCATCGATTGTGACCTTGACGTTCTTGAGCTTGGCCTTCAGCGCGTGGCTCCCGTCCACCGAGAGCGCGACGTCCGCGGTGATGGTGATCTTGCTCATGGTGAGCGTCCCGTTCGCGCTCGGGTAGTAGGTACAGCCAACGACCGGGAGGCACGCGATCTTCTTGCCCTTGGCCGCGAGGTCGCCCTTCACGTTCGCCATGGTGACCGTGAGGCCGAGCCCGCCGTTGATGGAGGCGAGGCCGACGACCGGCGCGCCGTGCGTGAGGTTCGAGAGGCTCACGCTGTGCGTGCTGCCGTCGTAGACGGGGTTGGGGATCATGCCGTTGAGGTCGATGGCGCCAATGACGAGCTCGAACACGGTCGCGAAGTCGTTCGGCGGCAGGCTGTGGTTCTTGTCGTCGAGCACCTTCTGGCTGAGCCAGATGCCGAGCCCAGGCGTGACCATGCCGCTCTTGGGCTTCGTGTCGTCGGGCAGGAGGTACGTGCTCGACAGCAAGAAAGACTGCACGCGGTCGCGCTTGCTGCCCATGGCGTCCTGCGCGAGGAAGACCAAGGTGTTGCCGCCCACGTGCGCCGGCGTGGTCGTCGTGAAGCTCCCGTCGGCCGCAACCGCGACGGCGTTTCCGTTGAGCGTGAACGTCGTGATGGGCCCCGCGCCGCTCTTGACCGTGCCCTTGACGTCGACTGCCGTCGTCCCGCCGGTCAGCGTCAGTGCTAGCGTCGCACCACGCGGCGGGTAGGTGACCGTGATCTCGGGCCGGCAGGCGTGGCTCGCGATGAGCGCGTGCGCGCAGCCCGTCTGCGGGTGGCAGGTGTCGGCCGTGCAGGCGTTGCCGTCGTCGCAATTGATGACGTCGCCGATGCACGCGCCGCCCAGGCACGCGTCGTCCTTGGTGCAGACGGTCGCGTCGTCGCAAGTCCCCGTGCGCGGCACGTAGACGCACGCCGCGTTCGGGTCGCAGGTGTTCTCCGTGCACTGGTTCTCGTCGTCGCAGGAGAGCGTCCCGGTCCCCGGCGCGCAGCCTGTCGCGGTGCAGGTGTCGCCGAGCGTGCAGGCGTTGCCGTCCTCGCAGGGCGCGGTGTTGGGCAGATGCACGACGCCCGAAGCGGGCACGCACGCATCGTCGGTGCACGGATCGCTGTCGTCGGTCGGGACGGCCACGCCGACGCACGCGCCGTTCTTGCACAGGTCGCCCGTCGTGCACAGGTTGCCGTCGTCGCAGGTGCCGGCGGTCGGGGGGTAGACGCAGCCGTCCTGCGCATCACAGGACTCGGCCGTGCAGGGGTTGCCGTCGTTGCACTTGGCGGCCAGCGAGGCGTGCGTGCAGCCGGTGCCGGCCACGCAGTAGTCGACGGTGCAGACGTCCTGGTCGTCGCAGTTCATCGCAACACCGGCGCAGCTCCCGGTCGCGCACGAGTCGCCCTCCGTGCACGGGTTGCCGTCATTGCACGCGGCCGTGGTCGCCGTGTGCGCACAGCCGGTCGCCTTGTCGCAGGCATCGACCGTGCACGGCTTGCCGTCGTCACACGTGACCGGGGTCCCGCCGGCGCAGACGCCGTCCTGGCAGGTCGCGCCCGTGAGGCACGCGTCCCCGGTCGCACACGGTCCTGGCTGCGGCGTGCTCCCGCATTGGCCCGTCACCGGGTCGCAGGACTCGAGGCTGCACGGGTTCGCGTCGTCGGTGCACTTCGTTGTTGCGCTCGCCACGCACTGCCCCGCGTCGCAGTGATCGCCCGAGGTGCAGGCGTTCTGGTCATCGCAGGTCGCGGCGTCGTTGAAGGTGAAGGCGTGACGGTCGGCCAGCACCCGGCAGACCTCGCAGGCGTTGGCTGGGTTCGGGGCTCCGTCGGCGACGCAGGCGCCCGCGACGAGGCACCGATCGAGCGGGCACTCGGTGCCGATGCCGTCGGTCCCGGTGGCCTCTGCGGTGTCCTGCCCGTCAGCGCCCGCGGTCGTGTCCGAGGCCGTCACCTCGCGCGCATCCGGACTGGCCGCGGTCTCGCCGCTCGCGTCCGCGGCGAGACCGCCACCGTCGGGCGACAGGAACGCGCCGACGTCGTTCGCGTCGCCGCACGATAGACCCACACCGGACACAAGGAGGAAGGTCGCGGTCAACCAACGCATGGGGCACCTCGCAGGCGCGCCGCGGGGCGCGTCGTTGGGCAACACCATACGCGGTGGCGCGGTCGGTCTCCAGCTTGTTGCTCGTCACGCCGTTTCCGGGACAACGCGGCTGATCAACCGCGGTCGCCAGTTCGGGCATTTTTGAATGGGTGAAGTACACAGGGAAACAACATCTTCGTCTCGCATCGCGTTTGCATCGCTGCTCTGACGAGTTCGTCGGTTTCTTTGCGGGGGACGACCCCCGCCCCCCGGTTTCTTTGCGGGGGACGACCCCCGCCCCCCCGGTTTTTGGGCCATCCGAAACCAACGGTGGTCAGCGGCCCCTCCTGCGAGATTGGGGCGTCAGCTCCCGAGGCGCGCGATGAGGGCGTCGAGATCGGCGCGGGTCGTGTAGCGGATGACGATCGCGCCGCCGTCGCCCTTGGGAGCTACCTTCACCGGTCGGCCCAGCGTGTGGCTGAGCGAGCGGCTGAGCGCCTTGACCTCCGGCGCGGCCTTCACGCGGGTGCGCGCCGACGCGCGAGCGTCCTTGTGGCCTGCGACGAGCTTCTCGATGACCCGCACCGAGAGCCCCTCGGCCTCGACGCGCCGCGCCAGCGACTCCTGGAACAGCTCGTCGTCGGTGCCGAGCAGCGCGCGTGCGTGTCCCGCCGAGAGTGCGCCCGAGAGCACCCGCTCCTTGAGGCCGTCGCGCAGCTTGAGCAGCCGCAGCGCGTTCGAGACCGTGGCGCGATCCTTGCCCACGCGCCGCGCGATCGCCTCCTGCGTGTAGCCGTGCTCCTCGACGAGCCGGCGGTACGCGTCGGCCTCCTCGAGCGGGTTGAGGTCCTCGCGCTGGATGTTCTCGATGAGCGCCAGCTCGAAGGCCTCGGTCCCGGTGACCTGCCGCAGCACGATGGGCACCTCGTGGAGCCCCGCGAGCCGCGCCGCGCGCAGTCGACGCTCTCCGGCGATGAGCCGGTAGAGGCCGGAGCTCTCGCGCGAGACGACCAGCGGTTGCAGGATGCCCTGCTCGCGGATCGAGTGTGCCAGCGAGGTCAGCGCGTCGTCGGCGAAGATGGTGCGCGGCTGATGCATCGCGGGCACGACGTCGGCGATGGGCACATACAGCGGGTGGCCCTCGCCCGACGTGCTGGCCAGCGTCGGAACCGGCAGCAGCGAGCCCAGGCCCTTGCCCAGGACACGGGAAGCAGCGATGGCGCTCATCACGCGACCTCCTGGGCGAGCATGGGCGCGGTGAGGCCCTCACGGACGAGGACCTCATGGCCGAGCGCGTCGTAGGCGAGCGCGCCCTGGCAGAAGGGGTCGTACAGCACGATGGGCTTGCCGAAGCTCGGGCTCTCCGCGAGCTTGACGTTGCGCGGGATGGTCGTCTCGTAGATCACGTTCGGGAAGTGCTGGCGCGCCTCCGCCTCGACCTGGAACGACAGGCGGTTCCGGCGGTCGAACATGGTGAGCAGGACTCCCGTGATGCGAATGCGGGGGTTCACCGAGCGCCGCACGAGGTCGATCGTGCGCAGCAGGCTCGAGATGCCCTCGAGCGCGTAGTACTCGCACTGGAGCGGCACGAGCACGCCCTCGCAAGCGGTGAGCGCGTTCAGCGTGAGCAGGCCGAGGCTCGGCGGGCAGTCGACGAGGATGACGTCGTAGCGGTCTCGAATCGGCGCGAGCACGCTCTTGAGCTTGGTCTCCCGAGCAAGCGCCGAGACGAGCTCGAGCTCGGCGCCGGCGAGGTCCGGCCCCGAGGGCAGTACGTCGAGGCCCTCGATCTCGCTGTGCTGGATCAGCGCGCCGAGGGGCGTCTCCGTCACGAGCGCATGGTAGACATGCTCGCGGCTGCCGTACTTGTCGGCGCCGAGGGCGGTCGTCGCGTTCGCCTGCGGATCCATGTCGACGACGAGGACGCGCTGGCCGAGCTTGGCCAGGACCCCCGCGAGGTTCACGGTCGTCGTGGTCTTGCCCACGCCTCCCTTTTGATTGCTGACGGCGATGATTCGACCCATGTAGGGCACTCCTATCGGTGGACGCACCAATGCGCATCCGTTGTAGATACGGCAAAAAGCGTGGCGCCTGACCGCCTTCGGGGCCGGCGCTCCACGTGAAACGTTGGGTGGAGCTTAGGGGCTCGTGGCCCGGCCCGTCAACGGGAAAACGACGAAAAATGACAACACGTGGTCACACATGCCGTCGTGTGGCGGGGGAATTGCCTTGCGGGCTCAACGCTTGCGGAGGCGTCTCCACAGCGCGTGAGGGCGTCGAATTCCGGTCAGGCCCGCGGGGTTGTCGCGTAGACGTCGTACGGTCAGGCCCGTGACCAGGACGAACGCGACGATGAGGAGGCCTCCCGCTTCACGCCCTTCCTCGACGCGACCGCCCTTGGCGCTCATGTCGAGCCAGAGGTCCGACACCGCGATCTCGCCGACGACGCGCGCGAGGAGCACCGCCGCCCACGGCACGGCGACCGCGAGGACGGCCAGCGCGAACGATGGGCCCATGGGGTGCGACGGCAAGAGCGCCGTCGCGAGCGCAGCCGCGAGGTAGATGGCGGTCCACGCGATCGGATCGGGGTCGTTGAGCTGCAGCGCCGCGAACGCGACGAAGGCCGCCGCGAACACCAGCATGGGTACACGAAACCAGGCGGGCGAGCGCACGCCGCAAGGGTGCCAGATTGGCCGCTAGTGTGACAGGAAGCGCAGGAAGTCCGCGCCCAGGAGCGGTCCGCTGGCGTAGCGGCCCTGGTATTCGTCGCAGCGCTCGCGCGCCAGAAAGTCGAGCTGCGCCTCCGTCTCGACGCCCTCGGCGGTGACGCGCTGCCCGAGCCCGTGCGCCAGCCCGATGACCGCGCGAACGATCGTGGCGTCCTCGGCGACGCTCGGGGCAGTCGCCACGAACGAGGTGTCGATCTTGATCTTGCAGACCGCGAAGCGCTTGAGGTGGTGGAGGCTCGAGTGGCTCGTCCCGAAGTCGTCGATGGAGAGGAGCACGCCGAGCGCGGCCACGCGGCGGAGGAGGTCGGACGTTGCGTCAGGATGCTCGACGAGCACCGCCTCCGTGAGCTCGATCTCCAGGTAGCGGGGCTCGAGCGAGGCGGCGATGAGGGCGCCCTCGAGCGCGCGAATGAACCGGGGATGCCGCAGCTGGGCGCGCGACACGTTGACGGCGACGGGGAACTTGGCCCTGCCGACGCGCTGCCAGTGAGCGTTCTGCCGACACGCCTCGCGCAGCACCCACTCGCCAATCGGGACGGCGAGGCCCGTCTCCTCGGCGATGGACAGAAACCGGCCGGGCATTAGCAGGCCGAGCTCCGGATGGCGCCAGCGCACGAGCGCCTCGGCCCCCACGACGCGTCCCGTCGTGACGTCGAGCTGTGGCTGGTAGTGCAGCTCGAGCTCACCGCGCTCGATCGCGCCGGACAGTGCGTCGGCGAGCGCGAGGCGCTCGCTGGCCATCGCCGGGCGTGAGCGGTCGTAGACCTCGACGGCGCCGCCCCCGCTCTCCTTGGCCCCGAACAGCGCCGTGTCCGCAGCCCGCAGCAGCGTGTCGACCTCGGACGCGTCGTCGGGGTAGAGCGCGAGCCCCAGGCCCGGCGTCACGAGGATACGGGCCCCTTCGACCTCGAACGGACGTCCGATCGCCTCGAGCAGCTCGTAGGCCAGCGCCGTGGCCGCCTCTGACGTGTAACATTTTACGATGATTGCGAATTCGTCATCGCCCACGCGGGCCACGATGTCGCGTGTCTCGACGATCTGGACGATGCGGTGCGCGGCCAGGCCCAGGACCCGATCGCCGTGTGCGTGGCCGAAGCGATCGTTGACGACCTGGAAGCGGTCCAGATCCACCGCGATGACCGCGACCTTGTGCTGCAACAGTTCCGCGTCCCGCAGGGCCTGGGCGAGCCGCTCGCGGAGCAAGGTCCGGTTCGGCAGCCCGGTCAGCGCGTCGTAGTGCGCCAGGTAGTGGATGCGCTGCTCGGCGGCCTTGTGCTCGGTCACGTCGGTCGCGTGCGCGATCGTGTGCTTGATGCCGCCGTCGTCGTAACGGACCGTCGAGAGCGACAGCATCGCCGGGTAGATCTCGCCGGAGCGTCTGCGGCAGTAGACCTCGCCGCGCCATCGGCCCGCGTTCTCGATGGCCTCCCAGATGCGCATGCGCCCCGGTGCGTCGAGCGCGAGGAGCCCATCGAGGCGTTGACCGACGGACTCGTCCAGCGGCCAGCCCGTCATGTCCGCGAACGCAGAGTTCAGCGAGATGACCGCGCCGTGGCGGTCGGTGATGGCGATGGCCTCCCGCCCGCTCTCGAACACCTCCGCGGCCAGCGCGAGCTGCTCGTCTGACTGGAGGCGAACGCGGCGGTTGTTCGCCTCACGCAATTCGCGCTCGAGGGCCGGCACCAGGCGCTCGAGCTCGTCCCACAGGACCAGGTCGTGGGCGCCCTCGCGCATGAGCTCGACTGCGATGGGGAGCTCGGCGCGGGAGGCCAGCACGAGAAACGGCCGATCCTGGCCGAGCGAGCCGTGGAGTGCGAGCGCCGCGTGCGCATCGTACGAGTCGAGCGCCGCGCGACAGAGCACTGCGTCGTAGTCCTCGGAGGCCAACGCGGAGCGCATGGCGGGGCCTGAGGTGACCTCACGACGGTCGACGACAAAGCCGCCCGCTGTGAGCACCGCCTCTAGCCGGCTCGCCTCTGCACCGCCGATACCCACGTCGAGAACCCGAAGTCGTTCGGGCACGACGTACCTCCCCTCAGCCCCAATACGAACCTATCGGCCCTCGGCGGGAATCCTTTAGTAGAATTACCGAAGAAATCCTACGCTGACGTCGGGACCGGAGTCACTGGCGCTGCCGGTGCGAATCAGGTAGGTGCGAGACCATGGCACCCTCCGCGTCGCTTCAGGACTTCCCCGTCGTCGTGACCCTCCCCGTGGTGTGGGGCGAGATGGACGTGATGGGGCATGTGAATAACGTGGTCTATTTTCGCTGGTTCGAGACCGCGCGCACCGAGTACCTCCAGCGCATCGGGCTCTGGAGCTCGTTCGAGCAGACGCGCATCGGACCCATCCTGGCCTCGGCCCAATGCCGCTTTCGGCGCGCGGTCAAGTGGCCGGATACGGTGCACGTTGGAACACGAACGACCGCGCTCGGCGACGACCGCTTCACGCTCGAGTTCGCGGTCATCAGCCAGGGCTTGGGCGCCGTCGTGGCCAGCGGCGAGGGCCTCATGGTCGTCTACGACTACGCCGGAGAGCGCAAGACGTCGATGCCCGCCGCGGTTCGCGGCGCGCTCGTGGCGCTCGAGGCGTCCGTCGGCCGAACGGTGGGCTGACCCGCGCCCGCGTGGACGGGTCGCGCTACCGCCGCGCCTTGCGGGCCGCGGACACGCTCCGCAGCTGCATGAGCGTGCTCCATGCCGAGCGGGCGCGGGCCCCGAGGCCCTGGCCGTAGATGGTCCCGATGGCGTCCTTGACGAGGGCGAAGGTGGCCGGCTCGACCGGAAACGGCGACACGCTCTGCCCCGTGGGGAAGCGATCGGTCACGACGGCCTTCTCGAGCGTGCACGCGCGCAGGCCCTCGCGGCCGTTGATGCGGCCAAAGCCCGACACCTTGGTGCCTCCGAACGGCAGCGACTGGATCATGTACGCTAGGCCATAGTCGTTGACCACGGTCATTCCGGCGCGAATCCGGCTGGCGATGCGCTCGCCGCGCGCCCGATCCCGCGAGAACACGCTCGAGCCGAGCCCGTAGGGGCAGTCGTTGGCGAGGCGCACGGCCTCCTCCTCGTCGTTGACCTGCATGACGACCAGGATGGGTCCGAACTGCTCCTCCTGCGTGATGCGCATCGTGTGGTCGACGTCGACGAGCACCGTGGGCTCGAAGAATTGACCGCGACCGGCGGCCGTGTTGCGTTTGCCGCCGACCAGGAGCCGCGCGCCTTTGCTGACGGCGTCGTGGACGAGCTCCTCCAGGATGTCCAGCTGGCGCGGCATGGTCATCGCGCCGCAGTCGACGACCTCGCCCGCCAGCGGCGGTCCCTGCCGGAGAGCGCGAGCCTTGGTCACGACCGCCTCGACGAAGCGGTCGTAGACGCCCGCAAAGACGTAGATGCGCTCAGCGCCCACGCACATCTGGCCGCAGGCGGTGAACGTGCCCAGCATGGCCGACAGAACAGCGTGATCGAGGTCCGCGTCGTCGCAGATGATCATCGGGTCCTTGCCGCCCAGCTCCAGCACGACTGGCGTGAGCGTGCGGGACGCGGCCTCCATGACCTTGCGGCCGTTCTGCGGCGAGCCGGTGAAGAAGATCTTCTCGACTCCGGAGGTGACGAGCCACGACCCGGTCTGGCCGTAGCCGGTCACGGCCTGGACGAGCTCGGGGGAGTGACCGTGGCGTGTGAGCGCCTCGCGGACGAGGCCGAGGTACTCCGCGGCGGACCACGAGGTCCACTCGCTGACCTTGGTCACGACCGCGTTGCCGGCGAAGAGTGCGGGGACCAGCGGACACAGGAGGTTGTGGAACGGGAAGTTCCATGGCGCGATGACGCCCACGACGCCGAGCGGCAGGTACTCGACGTGCGCCTTCTTGTGCATGAGGAAGCCCGAAGGTCGCGGGTCGGGGGCGAGATCGCGGGCGCCGTAAGTAAGCGTGTAGCGAATCTTCTCGCAGACGGGGAAGACCTCGCCGAGCGCCGCGTCGACGAGCGTCTTGCCGGAGTCTCGGGAGGCGCTGCGACAGATGGCCTCTTGTCGCTCGATGATGAGGTCGAGCAGCGTCCGCAGCACCCGCTTGCGCTCGGTGAACGTGGTGCTCGCCCATGCTGGCTGCGCGGCGCGCGCCTTGGCGACGACCGCGAGGACCTCGGCCTCGCTCATGACCGGGACCGTGCCCAGCGGCTCCAGCGTCGCCGGATCGAAGCAGGGGATGGTGGCGGTCTCGCCAATGTCTGAGATGGTGGGCTTCTTGAGCTCAGTCAACATGCTGTCCTCCGCGCCGGGCGTTGGCCGAATCATTACGAAGTACGCTGGTGAAATCGTGGGCGAACGCTAGCGGACGACGCGCCGAAACGCAACGCCGAGGAGCACCAAGACCGCGAGGAGCAGCGCGGAGACTGAGCCTCGCGGGATGCGCTCCTGGGCACACCCGCCGCCGCCGCTGCCATTGGCGCTCACAGCCGTACCGGACGCGTCCTGCACCGCACCGGGAGCCGCGACGTCCTGACTCGCGGGGGTGGTGCCCGCATCGACCGCGGGCTCAGCCGCCAGGGCGGCCTCCGCTCCCGGCTCCGGTTGAGCTGCAGGCTCCGCCGCCACCGTTTCCGCGGCGGCCGTCTCTGCCCCGGCCTCTGCCGCAGCCTCTGCCGCAGCCTCTGCCACGGTCACAGCCTCTGCCACAGCCTCTGCCACAGCCTCTGCCGCAGCCCCGGTCTCTGCTGCTGCCTCAGCCACGGACTCCGGCCCCGCGTCCGGCGCGACCTGGGGCGGCGGCGGAAACACCGCGGCCAGGTTGTCCCACACCGCCGTGTCGGCCCCATCGTACCCCAGCGCCCAGAAGCCGATCCCTTGGAGCTTTCGCGTCTTGGCCAGCTCGAAGCGCAGCTTGTGGGCCGCCGCGGTGTCGACCCAGGCCTGATGCCACTGCGCTCCCACCTTGAAGACGTAGTAGCTCGACTTGGACGCGGCATCCCACGCCCAGCCGTACTTCGGACCGTCGACGAGCGCCTTGGTGTAGACGACGCTCTTCCCGTCCGCCGTCTGCTTGCCGGGGACCGCGTCGCTCTCGCTCGGCCAGTCTACGCCGTAGAGTGGCAGCCCCGCCACCAGCTTCGCCTCGATGTTCGGCCCGCCATACTTCGCGTAGTCGTCGAGCGTCCACGTGAGGTTGTGCTTGCCCCACACGGTTCCGGACTCGATGGGGCACAGCGGCCCGGGGTTGCCTCCGGTCCAGTGATAGCCGTAGGCCATGATGAAGATCGCGTCGACCGTGGCGGCGATCTGATCGTAGTCATAGCTGCCGTTCCAGTCCACCGCGGGACCGGCGATGGACAGCTCTCCCTGGGGCACCTTGGCGAGGAGCGCTGCGCGAAGCTCCTGAAGGAAGACGACGAAGGCCGCCTTGGCCGAGAGCGGGACGAACTCGAAGTCGATGTTGAGCCCATCCCCGCCCTGCGCGGCGACGAGGCCGACGAGCCCGTCGATGGCCTTCTTCCGGATCTCCGGGGACGTGCAGATGCCGCCCACGCTGGTGTCGTTGAAGTTCGTGACCGTGAGTATGACCTTGACGCCGTGGGCGTGAGCGTCCGCGATCAGCGCGGTGGTCGAAGCGCTCGTCCACTTGTGGTCCTCGCCGAGCGACCCGTCTCCGTTGAGCTCCACCGCGAAGTACGCGAGGTGCGTGAGCTGATCCCAGTGAAACGCGTCGTAGTCGAGCTGCCAGTACGGCAAGTAGCCGAAGACCGTCACCGGCGTCGTGTCCGCTGCCGCGCGTGGTCGGAGCGGACCCGGAGCCGCGCGCAGCGGGCGAAACGGCACCGGCCGGGCGCGGTGGGCGTTCCACAGGACGGCGTGGTGCGACGGCGGGCGCATCGGCAGGTCGAACGACGGCGGCAGTTGGCGCTCACCCGCCGACGCGGTCAGCGCGACAGACAAGAGGAGGAGGCTCAGGGCGGATCGCATGGACGGCGAGGCTAGCACGTCGCACGTCGCCGTGGGGAGGTGACACGACGGCCGCATCGGGACTAAGCTCGTCGCGAACCGCACTCGGGAGCCAAGGCGTAGCGCACCATGCCAGCCCATCGCAGCACCGCCCCGGAGACGACGCAGTCGGCGATCGCGCCGACGCCGGAGCGGGTCGCCTCCGTCGTCACGTTGCGCGTCGTCGCCACGCCGGACGTCGAGCGGCGCGGGACCGTCGTGCGGCTGGCCGAGGGCCGGCGCCTCGTGTTGGGGCGGGATCCGGAGGACGGCCTGCGCCTGGCGGATCCGCGGCTCTCGCGGGCGCACCTTGCGCTCGACGTCGTGCGCGGCAAGGTCACGGTCACCGACCTCGGCAGCAAGAACGGCACCTTCGTCTCGGGTCGACCCGCGCCTTCGACGGGCTCGGTGGAGATACCCGACGGCGGCGTGATTCGCGCCGGCGAGTCCGTCTTCGTCGTCCGCCACGGCGACGCGGTGGATAACCATGAGCGCCTCGGTCTGTTGGGCAACGCGCCCGCGGTCGTCGCGTTGCGGCATCAGATCCGCACGGTCGCCAAGAGTCGCCTGTCGGTCCTGGTGCTGGGCCCCACGGGCGTTGGCAAGGAGGTCGTCGCTCGCGCCGTGCATCAGGCGAGCGGTCGCCGCGGTGCGTTCGTCGCCGTCAACTGCGCGGCGCTGCCGGAGACGCTCGTGGAGTCGACGCTGTTTGGACATCGGCGCGGCGCGTTCACGCACGCGGTGCAGGACGAGCCCGGCGCGTTTGCTCGTGCGGACGGCGGGACGTTGCTGCTGGACGAGGTCGGCGACCTGGCGCTCATCGCACAGCCCAAGCTCCTGCGCGCGGTGGAGACCGGCGAGGTCGTGCCCGTTGGTGGCACCGCGGGGCGCAAGGTCGACGTGCGCATCGTCGCGGCGACCAATCGGGACCTGGCGAACGACGTCGCGGCCGGTCGGTTTCGTGAGGACCTGTACGCGCGACTCGCGGGCGTCATCGCGTCGCCGCCTCCGCTCGCGGCCCGACGCGAGGATGTCCTCGAACTCTTCAGCGCGTTCCTCCCCGAGAGCCTGCGGTCGCGCCCGATGTCGCCCGACGCGGCCGAGGCCCTCGTGCTGTGGTCCTGGCCCCGCAACGTGCGGGAGCTCGAGAAGGTGGCGCAGCGCCTCGCGGTCGTCGAGGGCGAGGCCGCACGCTGGGAGCTTGGTCACCTGGATCCGACGATGCAGCGCGCGGTCCTCGTGCGATCGGCGCAGCCGGTCACCGAGGCCGACCCCGAGGACGCGCCCGACACCGCGCGACCTGAGAGCGCCGACGCGCTGATCGCGCTGCTCGCCGAGTGCGACGGGAACGTCTCGGCGCTCGCCGAGCGCGTCGGGCGCACGCGGCGGCAGGTCTACCGTTGGATGGACCGCCTGGGAGTCCCGCGCGGCGCCGGTCGCTGAGCCAAGAGCATGATTGGCGACGTCCTCGACGGGAGCTACCGCATCGAGCGCGTGGTCGGCTCGGGTGGGACCGGCACCGTCTACGCCGCCACACAGCTCCGTTTCGACCGACCCGTGGCCGTCAAAGTGCTGCGACACGCGATCGATGACGAGCGCTACCAGAAGCGCTTCCTGCGCGAGGCCCGCGCCGCTGCCCGAATCGATCACCCCAACGCGGTTCAGCTCATCGACGTGGGCCAGTGCGAAGATGGGACTCCGTACATTGTCTCTGAGTTCCTGCAGGGCGAGACGGTGGCCGAGCGCCTCCATCGCCAGGGCGCGCTCCCGCCGCGGCACGCGGCTACGATCGCGATCGCCGTCCTCGACGCCCTCGGCGCGGCGCACGCTCACGGGATCGTGCACCGGGACGTAAAGCCGGCCAACATCTTCCTCGCCACGACGCACGCGGGCGGACCCGAGGTCGCCAAGCTGCTCGACTTCGGGCTCGTGAAGCTCATGGACGGCACCGACGGCCTCGGCCGACTGACGCGGACCGGCATGGTCGGGGGCACGCCGGCCTACACCTCGCCGGAGAACGCGCTCGATCAGCCCATCGATGCCCGCACCGACCTGTACTCGCTCGGGGTGACGATGTACGAGATGCTCGCGGGCCGGCCTCCGTTTCTCCGTGGCACGGTGCTGGAGCTGCTGCTCGCCCATGTGCGTGAGCCGCCTCCGCCGTTGGCCGAGGTCGCCCCGGGCGCGGCTCCCGAAGGACTCGAGCGGCTCGTCTCGAGCTGTCTCGCGAAGCGTCCCGAGGATCGGCCCGCCGACACGCGCGTGGTGCGGCAGGCGCTGAACGAGCTCTTGCCAACGCTCGCGACGGTCGTGCGAGTCGTGCGCCCGATCACGCCCGTGTTGCCTGCCGCGACCCTGTCTGCCGAGGCGCTGCCCATGGCCGTGTCGGTTCCGGACTGCGAGCCTGTGCCGAGCTCCGACGCGGCCCCCACGGTGCTCCTCGAGTTGGAGCCCCGCGACACTCCCCGGCAAGCGGAGGTCGCGCCCACGGAGATCCCACCAACGAGGACGCGGATTCCGCGTCGCTGGCTCGTCGCTGCGCTCGTGCTCACGGCCGCAGCGCTCGCGCTGTCGGTGCTTGCGCTCACCGTCTGGAGTGCGTCGTCGTAGGCCGTGCGTTCCCGATTGTGGCCTGGCCCCGAGTTGGCTAGAACGTCGCAGGCCCGGAGCGTCTCTCTGGACGCTCCGCGGCGGTCGCGGTGGATGCGGGTATTGCGCGGAGGTCGAGGATGCGAGGTCGCGGGTTGGTTTCGGTGTGGATGCGGGTTCTCGTGGTCGCGGGTGGGCTTGGGACCACTGCCGGTTGCACGACCGGTGGCGGCACCGGCACGGGTGGCCGCGATGGCCTCAGCGCGAGCGACGGGCTCACGAGCCAAGGCGACGTCCTCAAGGCCGACGTGACCGCCGGCGACGGCAGCGGCGCGTCGCCCGACGCCCCGATCGTCCCGATCGACGGCGGCACCGGCAGCACGACGGCCGGCACCGCGGACGCCACGACGGGTGGCACGACCGGAGGGCTCGCGTGCTTGCCCGAGTGGACGCACGACCCCCTCCCGACCCCGGATCTGAAGTCGCTCGCCAAAGGCTACACCGCCGCCGGGTGGTTCGAGGTCGGCCTCGCGTCCGTGGAGCAGTTCTATCCGCCGGGCAAAGTGCCCTACCTCGATCCCAACGCGGCCCAGGCCAAGACCGACAATGTCACGTGGCTGCAAGGCGGCTCGGCCAAGACGTTCAATGAGCTGATGAACGCGCTCGGCACGATCGTGCACGAGGAGGTCCATCGCTACGGCTTCGGCCACGGCTCCTTCCCCAAGAAGTACGCCTTCTGGGTCGGGCAGGGTGGCATCGACGAGCTCACGATGACCTGGCCACAGAACTTCCCGGCGCGCAGCGAGATCACCAAGTTCGTCTCCGCCGCCGCGAAGAAGGGCAACTCATGGTACGACCTGTACCTGACGAAAGAGGGCAGCAATCAGGGCCTCGACTCGGTGCTGGACGAGTTCAACGCCTACACGCACTCGAGCCAGATCGAGTCGCAGCTCAACGGCGGCGTTCAGCCGTTGTTTGGCGGTCAGACCGTGGACCTGTGGAGCTTCGTGCTCTTCACGGAGCTGTACGTCCGCCTGCTGCGCGAGGACTACGCCCCGCTGTACGCCAAGCTCACCGCCGACAAGTCCATGATGAACGCGGTGCTCGTCCTGTACCGCCGCGCGCGCTACGTGCTCGCTCAGCCGCGCTCGAAGGCGCTCGAGAAGACCGACTTCGCGGGCCTCGTCCCCGCGCTCAAGGCCGACGTGGCGGCCAACGAGGGTGAGATGACCAAGCTCGCCGAGGCCTACTGCGCCTTGCCGTAGACCGACGCCCCCGTCGGGAGCGGGCGCGGGTTTGACCCCCCCGGGCCCCTGCCTTACCGTCGCGCGGTGAATCGCGCTTGGGTCCTCGCTGCCGGCGTCCTCGCCTTGATCGTCGTGCCGCGCGTGGGGCGGAGCGATGGGCCGACGGTCTCACCGTGCCACGGTCGCCCGCTCAAGGACGTCACCGTGCGCGGGTGCGACCGCCGCTGGTGCGCGTCGGACGACGAGCGCGCCAAGCTGGTCTCGCTGACCGATCTCAAACCGGGCACCACGGTGACCTCGGAGGGCCTGGACCGTGCGCGCACGCTGCTCAGCGCGACGGGCTTCTTCGCCGACGTGACCACGTCGTGTGAGCTCCGCTCGGACACCAGGGACGTGCGCGTGTTCATCGACGTCCGCCGTCGCCTCTGGGTGCGCCGAATCACCATCCGCGGCAACCAGGCGCTCTTCGACGCCGACGTGCGCAAGAAGCTCCAGTTCGTGCGCATCGGCGGGGCCTGGGGCGACGAGGTGCTGAAGTCGCCGCCGCCCGATCCGCCGGCCGACACCCTCCCGTCGCTCGTCCACGCCGATCCGGACGTGCAGCGGCAGGAGGAGGCCATCTTGCGCCTGTACCAGCGCGAGGGCTTCGAGGGGACGCAGGTCGCGATTCAGGCCTCGGAGATCGCCGACGAGCCCGATGCGGTCGCCGTGATAGTGACCATCCGCGAGGGCAAGAAGGCCAAGGTGACGATCGTCGACGTCACCTTCTCCCGGGTCCCCGACGAGCGCGCGCAGAGCCCGTTCGGGGTGAACATCCAATGCCCCAAGCTGACGGCGAGCCAGATTCGAGACGTAGTAGATATTTCGCGTGGCGAGGTCTACACCAAGCGCAAGCGGCTGGACGCCTTCAACCGCGTCGCTCAGAAACTCCGTGGGCTCGGTGTCGTCGATGCAGACATCGACATCGACTACGACCCGGCAACCGGGGTCGTCAAGGTCGACGTCGCCTATGACCGCTGCTACGTCATCCGCTTCGAGGTCCGTCAGGACGGCGGTCCCGCCCGGTCCGGCTTCTCGCTGATCGAGGACAAGGACGCCACGGACGCGCTCACCTTCAAGGAGAGCCGGTCCTTCGATCTCGAGGAGGCCAAGCGCTCGCGGGTCACGCTGGAGACGTACTACCGCACCCAGGGCTACCTGTTTGCGGACGTCGTCCTCGAATACCGGCGCACGCCGGGTCTCGATCGCGCGCAGCCCGGCGTCCACGGCCTCATCACCTACTACATCACGCTGAACTACGTCGTGGAGATCCGAGGCATCCGAGTCCACGGCAACAAGGGGATGACCGACGCCGCGGTCATCGCGCTGATGACGACACAGACCTACGACTTCTTCGGGACGGGCGGCTATCTCATCGTCGAGACCATGCTCGCGGACCTCCAGACGATTCGAAAGCGCTATCGTGAGCTCGGCTACTATCAGATGCGCTATCCGTACGCCCGCAAGCCCGAGGATCGCCGCCCGGTGATTCAGTCGCGGCGGTTCTCGGACAAGGATTCGGAGTACGTTGACTATACGCTGGACGACCTCCAGTTTCGTGTGGAGAAGAGCAAGAACGAGCCGGTCGTCTACCTGCACATCGACGTCGCGGAAGGGCCGGTCTCGCGCGTCGACCACATTGAGCTTGCCGGCGTACCGCCCGAGGCGATGACCGACGTGCGCATGGCGCTCTCGCTCGAGCCGGGCGAGCCGTACTCGTGGCCCAAGGTGCACGCCGATCAGCGCCGCATCGAGCGGTTCTTTCAAGCGCGCGGCTACCATCGCGCGACGACGAAGTCGACGTGCGTCGCGTGGGAGGCCGGCGTCGCGCTCGAATCCTGCGAGCCAGAGCGGGTCCAGGCCGGCACGGTGGCCGTGCGCCATGAGGTGACGCTGGGCACGCCGGTCGTCGTCGGTGAGATCTTCGTGCGAGGCAACACCCGGACGAGCCGCTCGCTCATCACGCGGGGCCTCCCGCGCCCCGGAGAGCCGCTCAATCGCAGCCAGCTCGACGAGGTCGAGCGGACGCTGCGGAGCCTTGGGGTCTTTACCAACGTCGAGATCCAGACGGTCGGCCTCAAGGAGGTCGCGCCCATTCGCACGGTCGTTGCGCTCGTCGTCGTGGTCGAGGAGCGACGGGCGCAGTTCCTGGACCTCTCGGTCGGCTTCCAGTCGCTGTCGTCGCGCACCGGAGACACGACCATTCCGCCGGCGGCATCGAGTGTCGCGACCTCGCAGAGCGGCCTCATCGACAACGCGCTCCAGTTGCCCATCGCGTCGACCCCGATCGCGATCCCCGATCTCCTGTACTTCCTGGGGCTCGAGTATCGGCACCTCAACTTCCTCGGTCAGGCGTGGGAGCTGCGAGTCCCCGCGCGCTACGGCTTCTCGACCCCGTTCTCGACCAGCGCGCTGCACCGCCTCGCCGACCTGCGCCCGACCCTCTATCACCCGTTCTTGGGTGAAAGCGACGTGAAGCTCGAGTGGACACCGCTCGGCTTCGTCCGCTACGACCGGGCGTCCAAGCCGTTCGACGAGTTCGAGGTCGGCGCCGAGGTGCGCGTCATCAAGCGCTTCTTCGACCGCCTGAGCACGGTCGCCTCGACCACCGTCTCCGGCATCATGTCGGGCGACTTCGTGACGGGGAACACCGTCCCGATGGAGCCCAAGGTCAGCGTGGAGCTGTCCGCGACGCTCGACTACCTCGATAGCCCCGTCAACCCGTCGCGCGGCTTCGCCGTCTCGGGCCGGGTCAGCTACATCAACAAGCGCAATGAGACCACGCAGTCTTTCAACAACTTCCTCAAGTGGGACTTCTCGGCCAAGGCGTTCCTGAGCCTGCGGCGCATCCTGACCCTGGGTGTCTACCTCCGCTACGCCGACAGCGAGCGCCTCGACGACAACCCGCTACCCGACGACGTTCGGTATTTCCTTGGTGGCATTCAGGGGGTGCGCGGCCTCGACGATGCCGCGGTCCGCCCCTTTGACGCCAACGGCACCGCAGGCAACGCGTCCAAGGGCGGGGAGGCGCTCATCACGGGGACCTTCGAGGTGCGCTTCCCGGTCATCCGACGGCTGTGGGCCGGCGAGCTGTGGGGTGCCGCGTTCTTCGACTGGGGCGCGCTGGGCCAGACGCGCGACGGCATCGTGGGCAACGCGTTCAAGCTCTCGGCCGGGCTCGGAGTCCGCTATCTGGTCGCGGGTCAGATCCCCATCCGCTTCGACTTCGCGTTCAACCTTCGCCGCTCCTGCAAGACGGGCTCCGAGGAGCGCGACTGCATTCGCGAGGCCCTGGGGACGCCGTCCTTTGGCGTGCTCTACTCCTTCTGAGGGCCGCTCGGCTCCGGTGGCGCGTCTCTGAGCGACTCGTAGATCGCCTCGAAGTCGGCCTGACGTCGCTCGAACGCCGCGAGGACCGCCGGATCGAAGAAGCGCGGCTCGACGCGCCCGTCGCCGTTCCGAAGGATGTCGGAGGCGCGACCGTGGTCGAACTCCGGCTTGTAGGATCGCCGCGACCGGAGCGCGTCGTAGACGTCGGCCAGCGTGACGACCCGCGCGGCCACAGGGATCCGCTCGCCCGCCAGCCCGTAGGGGTAGCCGCTGCCGTCCCATCGCTCGTGATGGGCGATCGCGATCTGCCGGGCCACCTCGAGTCGGGGCGAGTCCCCGAGGATCTTCACGCCATACAAGGTATGGAGCTTCATCTCGCTCCACTCCTCGGGCGTCAAAGGACCGTTCTTGCGTAAAATTTCGCGACGAACGTGGATCTTGCCTACGTCGTGCATCTGCGCCAGCCGATGGATCTGCCGGACGAGATCAGGCGCACAGCCAATCTCCTCGGCGAGGACGCGCGAGAACTCGTTGACGCGCAGGATGTGGTTGCCGGTGTCTTCGTCGTTGGCCTCGGACGCCCGTGCGAGCGCGCCGATGACGTACATCAGCGAGCTGTCGGTCACCTGCGCTTGTTCGACCAGCGCCCGCACGGCCCGAGCCTGGAGGAAGAGCGTGCGGAGGATGGGGGCCTGAAGGTCCGCCGTGGCTGCGGGGAAGTTGAGCAGGACCGCCACGCGGCTGCCTGCGGCCAATGCAGCGTAGGCCTCGACGCCTCCAACCATCTTTGGGATGACGCTGTCTCCGAGCCCGAGGGGGTCGAGCACCTCGCCTCCCCGCGTCCAGTTGACCAGCTCGCCGGTCGCGAGCGGACCGAGCCCCGCGCGCACGTCGGCCAGTCGCACCGGCCCGGGGTGCCGCTTGATGCCCGTGGCGTCCGAGGAGTAGACGAAGCCCCGGAAGTGACCATCGTCGCACGCGGCTCCGATGTAGGCGTGCGTCGGACGACCCGGCTCCTCGCCTTCGCGTCGCAGGACCGGGACGAGCAGGTGAACGACGTGCTCCGCCGAGTCCGCGTCCTGCGGATCCAGCAGGTCGAGCGCGCCCGTGGCTTGACCGAGCGCCGCGTCCAAGCCGCGAATGGCGTCGGCGCGCGCGGCGGACGACTCGGCGTGCTCGATGGCCAGATCGCGTCGCTCGAGGTCGCGCTCTCGCGCGCTCTGAAGCGTGCGCAGGCACGCGGAGAGCTCGATCTGGGCGACCGGCTTCTGCAGGCAGAAGTCCGCGCCCGCCTCATAGGCTCGGATGCGCTCGGACCGTCCCAGCGCGCCGCTCACGACGACGACCGCGACGTTGCCGTCGGGGTGGCGTGCCTTGACGTCCGCGCAGACCGAATAGCCGTCGAGCCCCGGCATGACCAGGTCGACCAGGACGCAGTCGGGACGAAATTCGTCGAGGATCGACAGCCCCTCGTGGCCATCGACGACCGTGCGCACGTCGTAGCCGCACGCGGCCAGGCGGGTCTGCAGGACGGTCCGCTCGGACTGCTCGTCGTCGATGACCAGCGCCCGCGGCCGTCGGACGCGTTGGGGTCCGTCGTCGGCTGAAGGAGCGCTCGAACGCACCCGCGCCACGGCGCTACTGGCTCTACCTCTCGCGATTTCCATGTCGCACCTCCGTGACATCGATGTCACCGGGAGACCTCGGCAGACGTGGCCCCCACCCTGGCTTCATCGGTCGCTTCACCGGGAACTGAAGACGATTCGTTGACCGGCCTCGGACGATTCGGACGTCTCGAAGGAGCAGAGGCTGACGTCATCCAGACAATTGCCGTACATCCGGGTCGGAGAAAAGGGTGGGCCCTGGAGCCCCATGCGGGGCCCAGGGTTCACGGAGGGGAAAGAGGGGTCGCTTTGCGGGACCGACAGGAGGGTCGGGAGAGGGGGTCGTTCGGTCCCTGAAAAAGGCATGTCGATGAACTCAGCCCGGCATCCGGCCGGGCTGGTGACTCGGGTGTCACGCCCTGAGCCTAAGCAATTGGCGTGCCAAGTGGTCGGCCCGCCACCTTCGTCGCTGTCATCGCCACAGATCGTGGTTGGTAACCGGCGCGCTTCAGCAGCCGGTCCCGCGTGCCGCTCCGGGAAGCGGGCACAACACCCCAGCTTCTGAGACCATGAGTGCCAAGTTGGCACACCGCGGGTGTGGATGAGACGCCACAGTGTCGCAGCGACGCCCTGCTGAGGGATGGGGTTCGGAGACCCATGGGCCCCGTTGCCCGACCGAGGACCTTCACGTACGGTTCGGCAGTGAAGATTCCCCGCCTAGCGCCGCGTTCCGCCCCCGCCACCCGGGGAGTCCAGTCAGTGGTTTGGCTCGCAGCGCTGTTGGCGCTCCCGAGCGGTTGCCAACGCGCCGAGCCGGAGACCGGCGCGACGTCCCAGGCCGCCGACGTCGGGGCAGACGGCACGGCCTCCGAGTTGCCGTCGGTCGATGCCGCTACCGTGTGCCAGTTTGGCTCCACGGACGCCGGCGCGTGCGCCCCTGCGCCCGTCTGCGCGCCGTGCGTCGCCAACGGCGACTGCGGCTCAGGCGTGTGCAAGCCAGACGCCCTGGGTCACGGCTACTGCACGCGTCCCTGTACCTACTTCGGCGCGGCGTCGTGCCCCACGGGGACCTTCTGTCGCCAGCTCGGCGCCGAGGCCGAGGCGTTCTTCTGCTTCCCCGATGATGGGATCTGCACGGCCGACGGCTCCGACTGCTCGCCCTGCGCCACGTCTCCCGACTGCGCTCAGGGGCTCGAGTGCGTCGAGCCGTTTCCGGGCGTGCGCACGTGCGCGCGCAACTGCACTGAGAGCGCCGCCTGCGCGGCGGTCGGACCCGCGCTGGCCTGCGCTCAGCTCGCCCCGTTGACCCAGAGCTACTGTCACCCCAAGGTCGACGGTCGGCCCACCGCGCGTTGCGGGCAGCGCCCGTTGGGCTTCTGCGAGCCATGCAAGTCGAGCCAGGACTGCACGACCGGCCAGTGCGTCGATGATCCCAACATCGGGCGCGTGTGCACCAAGCCCTGCACCTCGAAGACCGACTGTCCGGCCGGCACCTCCTGCCGGCAGAGTGTCTGCCTGCCGGCGCTCCTTCACGGCTGTCAGGGCTGGTTGGGCTGTCAAGGCGTAGAGTGCCCCACAGGCCAGGTCTGCCATCGCGGGTTCTGCATCCCTCCCCCGTGAACTGCCCGGGAGCGCCCCTGAGCGCACACGCTCCGCTCATCTCGAGGCGTCGCGCGACCGATAACGAACGACGCGGCCTGGTGAAGCGTTTGCTTCGCGCATGACAGGAGGCTAGGATGCGCAAAGGGGGCCTTTTCGTGAAACGTTCGTCTCGATTCGGAGCGCTCCTCGTGCTGGGAGTGGGACTCCAGGCGTTCGTCGCTACGCCGTCTTGGGCCGATCGGGGCTACGACGCCTATCGTCGGCTCCGGGTCCAGGCACGGCTCTACGCCAACCTCGGCCGGCCGGTTCGCGCCGCGGAGGCGTTGACCGAGGCGTTCGATCGCTATCCGGACGAAGCCGTGCTGCTCGAGTCCGCCGGACTGTTCATCAAGGCCAAGGAGCCCGAGCGCGCGCTACGCACAGCAGAGCGGTACCTCGCCTCCAGCTACTCTGCCGCGGGGCGCGCCGCGGCAGGCACGCTGGTCGCCCAGCTGCGCGACGAGCTCGGCCGAGACGCGGCGGAGATCGCCTTCGTGACCACGCCGCCGGCGGCGACGGTGTGCCTCGATGACGCCACCGACGCGCAGTGCTTCAAGACGCCGGCGTTGCGGTGGGTCAAGGCCGGGGCGCACGTCATCGAGGTGACGCACGCGGGCCTGGCCTCGCGTAAGCAGCCGCTGGACGTGGCCGCCGGCCGGCACCTCTCGGTGCAGGTGACGCTCGCCGCGCCGACGTCCGCGGGTCGCCTCGAGGTCTTCGGACCACTGCCAGGCCTCCCGGTGACCGTCGATGGACACGCGGTCGGCAAGACCCCGCTATCCGGTGTCCCGGTACGCGCCGGGTCCCACGTGGTGGAGGTGGCGCTGCCGTCTGGACCGCCGTGGCGTGGTCGCTTCGACGTCCGTGGAGGCTGGACGACCTCGGTCTACGCCGGCAAGACCCCGCCCAAGGTGCCGGTGGGCGCGCCCGTTGCTCCCACGGGGACCCTGGTCGACCCACCGCCCCCGGCGGTCGTCATCAGTCCTCGGACGGTCGTGTTGCCCGCCGTGGCCAAGGTCGCGCTGCCCAAGGCGGATGCGCCGGAGGTCACGTCGTCGGATCCCAAGCCGGTCGCCCCCGAGGACGTCGCGGTCGCTCCGCCGCCCATTGTCCCGATCCCGCTACCCATGCCGGTGGAGCCGCCAACCCCGACGCCTCGGGTGCCCAAGGCCGTGCGCCTGCCCAAGGTGACGAAGACCACGCCGCCGCCGACCCCAGCGCCGGTTGAACCTCCGTCCATGCCGCCGGTGACGCCCCCGGAGCCAGTGGAGGTGAGCAAGCCCACACCCCCGGAGCCCCCCGAGCCGGTGGAAGTGAGCAAACCGACGCCCCCGGAGCCCCCCGAGCCGGTGGAGGTGAGCAAGCCGACGCCCCCGGAGCCCCCCGAGCCGGTGGAGGTGAGCAAACCGACGCCCCCGGAGCCCCCCGAGCCGGTGGAGGTGAGCAAGCCGACGCCCCCGGAGCCTCCCGAGCCCGTCGAGGTCGCCAAGGTCGAGCCCGAGGTCACCAAGCCCGAAGAGCTCACGCCGTCCACCCCCGAGGACGTCAAGCCCGCCGAGCCGCCGCCGCAGGAGTTCAAGCCTGACGCGGACGTGTCGGTGGCCGATGGGCCCGGCGGCCCGTCGCGATGGATGAAGATCACGGGTTGGACCACGCTCGGCGTGGGCATCGCGGCGTTGGGCGGTGCCGTGGCCTTCCACGTCTTGACCATGCAGCGGCTCAGTCAGGCCAACGAACTCGATTCCAACGATCCGTACTATGACCGCCATGTCGACGAGCTCCGCGAGAAGACCGAGCGCAACTTGGCGGCGACCAAGGCGCTGTACTCGATTGGCGGCGTCGTCGCCGTGGCCGGTATCACCCTCATCGTTCTCGACGTCGTCCTTCCGAAGCGCACGGAGACGACCGGCTCGAGCCTGCGATTCGACGCATCACCACTGCCCGGAGGTGCGCTCCTCCGCTCGACGGTGAGTTTCTAGGAGACCGCATTGCACCGCGTCCGCGCCCTCAGCCACTGGCTCTTTCTTCCTTCACTGCTCGCCCCTGCGTCGCTCGTGGTCCTCGGGTGCAACCTCGTGTTCGAGCCCAAACCCAGCACCAATTCGGGCTCCACGGGTGACGCCGCTGCAACGACCGGGACCGACGTGGACACGGCCGGCGGTACCGCTGACACCGGTTCCGCCACCGGTGGCGCCTGTCCGGCGGCCGTTCCTTGTACCTATAACGGCATTTGCGTCGGCAAGGTCACCCCGATCTGCAAGAGCGACGGCACCTGGGATTGTCGGCTCGAGACGCTGAGCGAGGTCCCCGGCTACGAGGCGACCGAGACGCAGTGCGACGGCTTCGACAACGACTGCGACGGCACGATCGACGAGGAGCTCCGGCGCGAGAGCGACCCGCAGTGCACCCCCGGTGGCGTCTGCGGCACCGGCCGGCCGAGCCGCTGCGTCGCCTCCAAGTGGGAGTGCACGACCGATCCCAAGATCACGACCTATGAGCCCATCGAGTCGCTGTGCGACGGCAAGGACAATGACTGCGACGGCAAGACCGACGAGGACCTCGTCGGGCGACCGGAGCAGTGCCAGGCTGGCGTGCTGCCCGGTGTGAAGAACATCGGCGTGTGCGCGCTGATCGACGTGCGGTGCGAGGCGGCGACCTGGACGTGCAGCCAAGTGCTGCCATACGAGGTCTCGGAGACGCTCTGCGATGGCCTCGACAACGACTGCAACGGCACCGCGGACGACATCGACGCGGCCGCGGCCAAGAAGCACTGCCCGTCGGTCGGAGCCTGCACCAATCCCAACGCGACGGGTGCGCCCAAGTGCATCGCCGGCCCGGGCGTCGTCCCGCACTGGGACTGCGCCGCCTTCTACGCCTCGCAGGCCTCACCCGAGCTGTGCGATGGCAAGGACAACGACTGCAATGGGCTCACCGACGACGGAAGCTCCGTCCTGGCGCCGTCGCAGTGCCCCGCCAGCGTCGTCACCCAGAACTCCCAAGGCGTGTGCGCGGCCGCGATGTCGGTCGTGTGCTCCGCAGCGGGCGCTGTCTGCGGGTTCGACGCGGTCCCGAGCTACGAACCGGTCGAGCTCAGCTGCGACGGCAAGGACAACGACTGCGATGGCGAGACGGACGAGACCCTAGCGGCCGCGCCAGCCGGGACGTGCAAGAGCGCGGGTGAGTGCGCGCTCGGCTCCAAGGCGGGCTGCTCTGGCGGCAACTGGAGCTGCACGTATCAGAGCGTGGCGTGGGAGGCCGTCGAGGCGACCTGCGACGGCAAGGACAACGACTGCGATGGCCAGACCGACGAGGGCCTCCCCGGGGACACGACCCTGTGCGCTCAGGCCGGCGTCTGCCTCGGCGCCGCGGTCGGCACGACCTGCGTGGCGGGCAAGACCGTCTGCGACTACAGCCTCATCCCCGGCTGGGAGCCCAAGGAGGAGAGCTGCGACGACAAGGACAACGACTGCGACGGCAAAGTCGATAACATCGTGCAGCTCAACCTGGCAAAGACAGGGTGTCGGGTGGCGGGCCAATGTACGTCCAAGACGGTGACGGCCAGCTGCGCCACGGCGACCGCACCACACCAGTGGAAGTGCGACTACAGTAACGTCTCGGGCTACCAGGCCGAGCCGGAGTCGAAGTGCGATGGCAAGGACAACGACTGCGACGGGCTCATCGATGAAGGCATCGTCGACCCGGGCGGTGGCTCCTGCCCCACGACCGGCGTCTGTGAGGGGACGGTCACCGCCATCTGTGTGGGCGCTGGCAGCTTCGTCTGCAAGTTCGACGCGGTGGATGGCTATCAGTCCCCCGAGGCCAGCTGCGACGGCCGCGACAACGACTGCGACGGCGAGACCGACGAGGGCGTTTGCCCGCTGCTGGCGCCCTGCGAGAAGGATGGCCAGTGTGTCTCGGCCAAGTGCAAGCCCGAGCCCGGAGGCGCGCGGAAGTTCTGCGTTTCGGACGGCGCGCAGTGTCCCACGACCGACGGGAAGAGTCAGGTTGCCAAGAACGCGGTCGCCTGCCATTCCATCGAGAGCCCGGGCGCGCAGACCAAGTCGTACGTGGTGGCGTGCGGTACCACCGACTGGAGTCAGCAGGCCGACTGCGGTGAGCAGCTGTGCGTCGAGGGCACGTGCAAGAAGTGCGTGCCGGGAGCCATCATCTGCCAGAACGACGGGCAGGCGACGCTGACCTGTCGACCGGACGGGCTCGACTACGACTCCGCGCCTTGCCCCGTCTCGACCAAGGCGACCACCTGCGTCCAGGGGGGCCACGGCGTGTGCCTCAACTACGCAGATATCCTCATCAGTGACGCAACGGGGACGCACGAGGCGCCGAACGTCGCTGTCGGCGCGAGCGGGCGCATGGCGGTCACGTGGCAGGCCAAGAAGGGCACGCCGACCTCCTACGCCATTGGCCGGACCTTTGACGAGCTGGCCATCGAGGCCGCGACCACGCTGCCCGCGGCGAGTGGCAAGGAGTCCATTCTGCCCGATGTCGTGATCATCGACGCCACCGAGGCCATCGTGGCGTGGCAAGAGGTCGACAAGGTCGCCAGTGACACCGGGAACATCCGGCTGCGCCGACTCAATCACGCGACCAATGCCTACTTGACCGGAGCCGCCGGGACGCCACAGACGCCGCACGCGCAGACCAAGTTCGAGCAGGGGAGCCCTCGCCTGGCGACCCGCTTTGGCGGCGGTATCGTGGCGGTCTGGCAGTCCCAGGCCGCGGCAGGGGGCAATGGCTTCGATATCTACGCGCGACCGTACGCGACGGGCCTGAGCCCCATCTCCGGTTCACCGGACAAGATTATCAATTCGTACGTCGATGGCGACCAGCTACGTCCGGCCGTCCAGTCGCTCCCGAACGGCAACGTCCTCATCGCCTGGGAGGATGCGTCGCAGGACATCGGGACGTACGGCGTCTATGCGCGCGTCATGACGCCGATCCTCGCGGTCGTCTCCGACGCCTTCCAGCTCAACGCCACGAGCGTCGGGGATCAGCGCGACGTCCAGATCGCCAGCCGCACGGACGCCGGCTTCGTCGCGGTGTGGACCTCCACGCAGAACAATGGCAGCGCCGACGTCTTTGTGCGCGCCTTCGACAACGACGGGGACCCCGATACCGGCGAGGTGCTGGTCTCCGCCGGGCCGAACGGCCTGCCCAAGGAGAACAACCAGCAGCATGCGGACGTGGCGACGTTTGCCGACGGAACCGTCGTCGTTGTCTATGATGACGCGGCGGGCGACACGAGCGGCGCGGGCGTCCTCTGGCGCCGCTTCGACAGCAAGCTCGCGCCGCTCGGGCCGGCGCAGCTCGTGAACGTCGGCATCATCACTGGAGATCAGCTCAACCCGCGCATCGGCGCCAACAAGACGATCGCCAGCGGCCAACCGTGGTTCTTCGTCGTCTATCAGAGCGTCGAGGGTGGCGCGGCGAACACCCAGGTCTACGGGCGTCCGTTCGAGCTCAAGTAGCGTTTTCGTTGCCCTCGGCGGGGGCGTCCGGCACCCGCTCGAAGCCCGGCCAGGTGGCCATCGCGACGACGCGCTCCTCGTGCGCCAGGTTGAGCGTCCGAATCTGTTGAAGCCCAATCAGGTCGAGGAGGCTGCGCAGGTCGTCTGCGGAGTAGACGCGGATGGACGTCAGGTACTCGCGATGGTAGCCGCCCGTCGTCACGACCCAGCGCGTCCGCATCGTGCGGGAGACCGGATCGTATTGGCGCTGCTCCATGCAGGCCCCATTGCGGTTGCGGTGCTGGAAAGCGCCCTCCGATTGGGCCGGGTTGCGCGTCTGGAGGAAGAGCTGCCCGCCCGGGACCAGCACGGAGACCATGCCTTGCACGGCGTGAATGTCGCTGATCGGGTCGTCGCCATAGCCGATGACCGCGAAGTTGGCGATGACCGCGTCAAACCGCTCCGGCAGCGCCTCCGGGAGGTCCCACACGCTGACCGCGCGGACGTCGATCTCGGTGCGCTCGTTGCGCGCGCGCATCCGCGCCGTCTGCCGATAGCGGTCGCTGACGTCGATTCCGACGACCTGGAAGCCTCGCTTTTGGAGCGGGAACAGAAGCCGACCGGTCCCGCAGCCAACGTCAAGGATGCGCGCGCCCGGCTCGAGTTCGAGCTCATCGAGGAGCTCCTCGACCTCCTCGTCAGCGCGGTCATAGGCCTCGCGCGAGAACAGGAACGGCTCGATGTCCCGCCAGAAGGTGTCGTCACGCCACCACGCCAGTCCGGACAACGCCGCGCCCTCTCAGAGCCCGCGCCGGTCGGTGAGGATGACCGGGCCATCGTCGGTGATGGCGATCGAGTGCTCGAAGTGCGCGCTGGCCCGCCGGTCGGCGGTTACGACCGTCCAGCCATCGGATAGTGTCTCCGTCTGATGCGTGCCGAGGTTGACCATGGGCTCGATGGCGAGGCACCAGCCCGACTTGAGGCGCGGACCTGTGTCGGGGACCCCGTAGTTGGGCACCTGAGGCTCTTCGTGGAGCTGCCGGCCAACGCCGTGCCCACAGTAGTCCCGCACGATGCCGTAGCCGTACGGCTCGATCGTGCTCTGGACCGCGGCGCTGATGTCGTGCAGGCGATTGCCGACCAGCGCAGCCGAGATGCCCGAGTACAGCGACGCCTCCGTGACGCGCATGAGCTCCCGCAGCTCCGGCTTGACCTCGCCGATGGCCAAAGTGATGGCCGAGTCGCCGATATAGCCGTCCAACGTCGCGCCGCAGTCGATGCTGACGATATCACCGTCCTTCAGCGTGCGGTCTCCCGGGATGCCGTGGACGACCTGCTCGTTGACCGAGATGCAGAGCGAGGCGGGGAAGCCGCGGTAGCCCTTGAACGTGGGCATGGCGCCACGGGTACGGATGTGCCGCTCGGCGAGCCCATCGAGATGGCGCGTCGTGACGCCCGGCTTGGCGGCGTCCGACAGCAGCATGAGGACCTCGGCGACGACACGGCCCGCGGCCCGCATCTTGTCCAGCTCCCGCGTGGTCTTTCGAACGATCATCGCCACCGCGTACCAAATCGCGCCGTGATCGGCAAGCACTGTCGCGTGTAACGTCTCACCCAAACAGCTTCTGGCGCGCTTCCGCGCAGACCGCAATGACCGCCGGGTGCTTCAGCTTCCGGTCGACCGAGACGGCGTAGAAGCGTTCACGGACCTCGTCGAGCTCGCCGACCACCTCGACCTGGTACTGGCGCACGACCTCGTCGAGGATGACCGCCGAGACCGGAAAGAGGCCCAGGCCGGCCTGTCCGAAGACCTTCATGAGCGCGCTGTCCTCGAACTCGCCGATGACACTCGGGCGGAGCCTGCGACTGGCGAACCACTGCTCCAGGGCACGCCGCAGCGTCGTGTTCTCGGTCGGGAGGATGACGGGGGCGCCGTTGAGCGACCGCGGGAAGTTCGGTCGGTGCGCTGCCGCGAGCTTCGCCGTGGCCACGAAGACCACGCCGCACTCGCCCAGCAGATGGTTGTACGCCCGAATGGGGCGCGCCGGAGCAACGGGCGCGTCGGCCAAAACGACGTCCAGGTGATGCGCGGCCAGGCCCGCCAGCAGGCGCTCCGGCTTGTCCTCGCGGCAGACGAGCCGGACGGGCTCCGGCAGATTGAGCGCCGGCTCGAGCAGGCGCATCGCCACGAGCTTGGGCACCACGTCGGCGACGCCCACGGCGAGCGTCATGACGCGGGCCCCGGAGCGCCCCCCGACCGACTCGCGCAGCTCTCGGCCGAGCGTGAAGATCTCCTCGGCATAGCCATAGACCACGCGCCCGGTCTCGGTCAGCACTTGACGCCGGCCGCTGCGAGCGAACAGCTGTTGTCCGAGAGACTCCTCCAGGGCCCGGATCTGGCCGCTGATCGTCGACTGCGCCAGCCGCAGCTCGGCGCTCGCGGCGGCCAAGCTCCCTTCGCGCGCGACCATCCAGAAATAGAGCAGGTGGTGATAGTTGAGCCAGTCCATGGCCTACATGATGCCTGAGCCGCATTCGACTTCGAGAAAATCAAAGCATTAGTGTGAAATTTCCTGATTGTCGAAGAGTAGCTCCAGGCCTATATCTATCCGATGCCCCTGGTGCATCAGGCGCGGGTGCGAAGGAGAGGTAGACCGTGAACGAGGCCACCATCGGCAGTCCGACCCTGTGGGTCGGCTTCATCGTCTTCGTCCTGGCCATGCTGGCCCTCGACCTGGGCGTATTTCACCGCAAGGCGCACGAGGTGCACGTCCGCGAGGCGCTCATCTGGACTGCGGTCTGGATCGCGCTTGCCCTGGTCTTCAACATCGGCGTCTACGTCTGGTTCGGCTCCGAGCGCGCGCTGGAGTTCCTTGCCGGCTACGTGATCGAGAAGGCGCTCTCGGTCGACAACATCTTCGTCTTCATCGTGGTCTTCAGCGCCTTTGCCGTTCCGCCAAAGCTCCAGCACCGCGTGCTCTTCTGGGGCATCATCGGCGCGCTCGTCATGCGCGCGCTGTTCATCGCGCTCGGCGCGGCTCTCCTGCAGCGGTTTCATGGCGTCATCTACATCTTTGGCGCGTTCCTGATCTTCACCGGCGTCAAGCTGCTCGTTCAGCGCGAGCAGGAGGTCCACCCGGAGCGCAGTCGCTGGTTCCAGGCCTTCCGGCGATGGGTGCCCTCGGTCTCGTATTATCGCGAGGGCCGTTTCACGGTCGTCGAGAACGGCAAGCGCTACGCGACGCCGCTGCTCTTCGTGCTTGTCGCCATCGAAGCGACCGACGTCGTCTTCGCCGTCGACTCGATCCCGGCGATCTTTGCGGTCACGACAGACCCGTTCATCGTCTTCACGTCGAACATATTCGCGATCCTCGGGCTCCGCGCCCTCTACTTCGCGCTCGCGGGGATGATGGGGCGCTTCCATTACCTGAAGGTGGGCCTCGCGCTGGTGCTCGTGTTCGTGGGAGGGAAGATGCTCCTGGCCAGCGTCCTCAAGGTGCCGATCTGGGCGTCGCTCGGCATCATCGTTGTCTTGCTGGCGGGCTCCATCGTCGCGTCGCTGCTGCGACCGCTGCCGCCCGGCCCCGCCGGACCCTCGCCCAACGACGTCGTGTCATGATAGAACCACACGGCTTGGACCGCCGCTCACCCGCAGTCGTTGCTAGACCATGAAGGCGCTCACCGATTGCTTTGAGGCCAACCGCGCGTGGGCCACCCGCATGCGGGCCGCTGATCCGGACTTCTTCGACCGCCAGAGCGACCAGCAGCACCCGGATCTGCTGTGGATTGGCTGCTCCGACAGCCGCCTCCCGCCGAACCTCATCATCGGCAAGCAGCCCGGCGAGCTGTTCGTGCATCGCAACGTCGGCAACGTCGTGGTCCATACGGACATGAACTGCCTCAGCGTCCTTCAGTTCGGCATCGAGGTGCTTCACGTGCCCGATATCGTCGTCTGCGGTCACTACGGCTGCGGCGGCGTCCGTGCGGCCCTTCAGTCGCGCCCCATGGGGCTCATCGACAACTGGCTCCGCCACATTCGCGACGTCCGGGCGATGCATCACACGGAGCTCGACGCCATCGACGACGACGAGATGCGGCTCGATCGGCTCTGCGAGCTCAACGTCGTCGCTCAGGTGGCCAACGTGTGTCACACCACCATCGTGCAGGACGCCTGGCGCGCCGGCCGTGAGCTAACGGTGCACGGCTGGGTCTACTCGGTGAGCGACGGCCTGCTGCGCGACCTGGCCATCAGCGTGGAGTGCGCCGAGCAGGTCCCAAGCATCTACCGTATGTTCTAAGTGCCCGGCGCCTCAGAAGTCCGCGGTCAACGTCGCGCGCACGTCGATGCCGGGAGCGTCGAAGCCCGAGCTGTGCACGCGGTAGCCCATGTCACCGATATTGGACACCGAGAGGTCTGCCCGGAGCCAGCGATTGAGCCAGCTTCCGCCGCGCACGCCTACGATTGCCCAACCGGGCGTGCCCTCACAGGGCTGGCCGAGGTCCTTCATCAGCCAGCCGGGGCGCTGCTTGGACTCACAGATGCGCAGATCGGACTCGTCGCTCGGATGCAGCTTGGTCTGCGGCGCGGCCCAGCGCACGAAGGCCTCGACGTAAGGCCGCCGCTTGCCCCCGAAGTCGTAACGTACGCTGGCCGTGCCAAACACCGGCGGCTGCTTGGGCGCCGAGCGCAGGTTGCCCGCCGCGTCCTCCAGCTCGCTATCGACCCACGTCACTGTGGCGCGCACAGTGGCGCCCCAGAGCTTGACGCCGAGCCCGGCCTCGACCCCGTGGCTGCGTCCGCGCGTGTTGACCCGGATTCGTACGTCCTTGCCGTCGACCTTCGCGGCGCCCTTGTGCGTGCTCGCTCCCAGGTCGATCGTGTCGCGCAGGAAGCTGTAGAAGTAGGCGGCGGAGACCTCGATGGGCCCGAACGCGGCCTTGAGCCCGGCCTCGATGGTGTCCGAGCGCTCGGGCTTCAGGTCTGCGTTGGGGAGCTCGAAGGCCCGGCCGGTATCGCCGAGGACCGTCGTCTCCTGGAGATTCGGCGCGCGAAAGCCCTGCACGAAGCTCGTGTACACGTTCAGGACGCCGGGGAGCACCAACTGGATGCCGGCGGAGCCGACGACCCCGACGTGGTCGTAGTCCACGTCACCGAACCCAGGCACGGCCGGGGCGTGCGCCGCGAAATACGAGAGGCGCGCGCCGCCTGAGACAATCAGCTCCAGGAGGTCCGTCCTGAGCGGCGTGATGGCCAGGTGGGCGAAGGTGCCGGTCATCACATAGCGCGAGTCGTCCGAGAAGTTGCCGCGGGCCTTGTCGCGCCGCTGAAATCCATCGGCGGTGTTGGCGACCGCGAGCGTGGACTCCACCAGATCGACCGAGACGTCCTGACCGAAGGAGAGCCGCACGCGGTTGTTCCAGAATCCGAGGTCGAGCCCGACGTCCGCGCTGACGCTCCGCACGCCGTCGTTGTAGGACTCCACGTCCGTCACGGCCTTGGCCCGGTCCTGCGCGAGGCACGCCTCACGGTCGGCGATCACGGCGACCTCGACGGTCTTGCCGTTGACCTCGGCCGCATCTTTGCGGGTCTTGCACTTGGTCCGACCGACGGCCTCGATCTGCTGATGGTAGGAGACGTTCGCGTGCACCTTGCGGACGACGCCGATGCCCTTCCACTGAAAGTCGACGTAGGCAAGGTGATCCACGTTGTCGTGGCGGCGGAAGTCACCGCGGTTCAAGGTGTCGGTCCGACCGGCGCCCAGGACCGCGCCGCCGAAGTAGGCGCCGGTGATCGACCAGCGCAGCGTGGGAGCGTAGATGAGCTTTGCGCGCCAGAAACCGCTCTCGAAGTCCGACAGCGGCACGGTGTCGTCGTGGCCCGTTCGCAGCAGCCCGAAGTGACTGAAGCTGCCACCGACGAGGAACAGGAGGCCATTTCCGCTCGCGGTGCCGCGCAGCGAGAGCATCGGCGAGGCGTCGGCGCTCGACGTCCGAAACGCGCCGAAGTAGCTGCCCGTGGGCTCGTCGGCGACGTCGACCAGGTCGGTCACGAGGTTGATGACGCCACCCATCGCGCCGTTGCCGTGGAGCACCGACGATGGGCCACGGAGCACCTCGAGGCGCGTAATCGCCCATGGGTCGAACAGCGACAGGTATTGGTTTGGACCCGTACGGTGGGTGCTCAGCGAGAAGCGGATGCCATCGACCATCAGCAGGTTCTGCGGTCCAATCAGTCCGCGCAGCATTGGAGCGCCCGCCCCGCGATTGGACTGCTGCACGAGCACGCCGGGCGCTTCCTCCAGCAGCTCGGGTACCGAGGCCCCCTGGAGCTCCTGGCGGCGCTGTTCGGTGATGACGTCGATGCTGCGATCGACCTCCAGGCGCTTCTCGGCGCGCCGACCGGGCGTTACGACGATGGTGTCTGACGACGTGGGCTCATCGGCCTCGGCCGGCACCGAAATGGAAGCCGTGTTAAGTAAAACAAACGAAGTCGCGAAAACACATGAAGCTCGCATTCGGCGACTCTAGCAGCGTTCGACCGGCGAGCAAGCCGCCGAGTCACGCTACCAGGAGAACTCCGCGCCAAAGCCGACGTCCCACACGTTGCGCGTCTGATAGCGGCCAAAGTCGGCGGACACGGGATCCTTGTCGAGCTTCCACTCGCGCGCGTAGAGCGCGTGCACGTAGAGCGGTCCCCAGAACTTGTAGCGCGCCTCGGCGACGAGCAGGCCGCGGTCGAGATCGAAGGCCTCCTTGGCCGAATCGAAGTTGCGCTTGGCGTAGTACAGGTTGAGCTGCACGCCCGCGATGTACGGCAAGAGCAGACGAATCATGAGGTTCGCGTTGCTGGGGCCCTGATAGTCCTCCAGAACGCCCGTGAGCGTGACCTTGTCGAACAATGTGAGGTCGAAGCTCGCGTGCCAGCCGTGCCGTGTCTCCGCCAGGCCCCGATCCTTGATGTCCTGGAAGTAGGCGATTTTTGACTTTCCATCCAGAAAGTCGACCCGCTCGACGGTGTACCAGGAGTTCACATAGCTCGGCGCAAAGTCGCTCCGCAGGACGCGGTACTCGGCGCGGAGGCCGAGCCGCACCGGCGAGCCAATCTGGAACGTGGCCATCATGCCGAGGTGCATACCGGTGCCGCCGGTGTTGGCGAGGATGTTCACGTCGAGGAACGGGGTGAGCGCGACCCAGTCGTTCTTGAGCACCTCCCAGCCGATGTCGAAGCCGATGAGCGTCACGGGCGTAGTCTCCTGCACGAGGTTGCCCTTCTCCGAGACCTGCCGGCGGTTGGTGCGGTCGAGCACGGGCGTCGAGGGCGCGACGAAGTCGCCCACCAGCGACATGCCGACCATGAAGCCATGGGTCCACTTGGGCAGCTCGCCGAAGCGCATCGGCCGCACGAAGCCGCGCAGGCCGAGCAGGCTCGGGTATGCGATGTTGTCGAGGAGCACGTCCGCTCCGCCCTTGTCGAGGTCCAGGTGGAGCTGGATTCCGGCCTGGTAGTGGTCCGAATCGATGACGTTGTAATACCGGTCGATGAGCGTGCCGTGGGCGAACGTCGCGCCGTTGATCTGGCCGAGTCGCGCGTAGAGCCAGTCCTCCGGCTCACCCCACGAGATGAAGCGGATGAGCTTGAAGTAGTCGGAGACCTCGTCCCAGTCCTCCTTGCGCAGCACCGTGCCCTGCTCGGGCGCGCGGTCCCAGGCCCGAAAGCGCAGCGGGACCTGGATGCCGCCGGCGAGCTTGGACCAACGCAGGACGGTCCCGATGTTGAGGGAGACGAAGAGGTCCTCTTCGACCATGCCAAGGCCGAAACGGCCGTCGACCAGGCCACCGAAGCTGCTCTTGGCCGCGTCGGGCGGGGCCTTGGTGTCCGACCCTGGCGGCGTCGATGGCGGCGTCGGCGGCGGCTCGTCGGCGAGCGCCGTGCGCGCCGTCGCGAGCAGAAGCATCAATGACAACGTGATTCGAGGCATGGGCCACCCTTGGTTCGAGCTCGCTCCCGCACGGACGACGTGCCAACGCGAGCTATTCACCTTCGGGTCCCCCGGGGCCACATGTCAAAGATTTCGCTTGCGGCGAGCGACCCGGCTGCCTTAGACACACGCCGCATGCTGCGCGTCATCGAGATCTTCCGGTCCATCCAAGGCGAGTCGAGCCTCGCGGGCTGGCCCACGGCGTTCGTGCGGCTGGCCGAGTGCAACATCCGCTGTACGTACTGCGATACGACCTACTCCTTCGGCAAGGGCGAGGAGTGGACCGAGGACGCCATCGTCGAGCGCGTCACTGGCTATGGCGTCCGACACGTGTGCGTCACCGGCGGCGAGCCCATGCTCCAGGCCGAGGGGGCCATCGCGCTGATGCGCCGGCTCCTCGACCTCGGTCATGTGGTGTCGTTGGAGACCAACGGGGTCATCCCGCTCGACGGCGTGCCCGACGGCGTCGTGAGGGTCATGGACCTCAAGACCCCCGGTGGTCTGGGGCGCTCCCCGGGCGATCCGGGCTTCCTCAAGCGATTTCTGCACGCACCCAACCTCGCGCTGCTCGACCGGCGAGACGAGCTCAAGGTCGTCGTCACGAGCCACTCGGACTACGTCTGGGCCCGCACCTTCTTGCGGGAGCACCGGCTATTCGAGCGTGTGGGCGCCGTCCTGTTCTCGCCGAGCCATGGGCAGGTCTCCCCGGCGGACCTCGCGGCGTGGATGCTCGACGACCAGCTCCCGGCGCGGCTCAACCTCCAGCTCCACAAGGTGATCTGGGGCGCGGACGCGACTGGGGTCTGAGCCTACTTGAAGTCCTTGATGGGCCCGATCTTGAGGCTGTCGGTCTTGGGCGGATCGCGGACCGGCGTGAGCTTGATTCCGGGATCGACCGGCTTGTCCGCCGGCTTCTGCGGGGTGACCTGCCCGGTGGGCGCCGTCGGCCGATTGGGCCGAACGGGCTTGTCGACGACCACCGGCTTGTCGATGGGCTTCTCCGGCGTCGCGGGCTTGGGCACCTCGTCGAGCGTCACGTTGAGCGCGACGTCCGCCGAGGGCGTGACCTCCCGCGTCGCCTTGACGTAGCCGGCCTTCTCGAACGTGAGCGAGAGCGGCGCCGTGCCTTGCGCCAGCGGGATGGTGAGCGGCGCGCCGGCCGTCGCGGGGGTGCGGAACATCTGGCCGCCGGTGCCGAGCGCGACCATGACCTCGGGGGCGTTGGTCGTGAGCGTGAGCTTGACCTCCCGCTTGGTGTCCACGGTAAACGTCGCGGTACCGAGATCCTGGTCTTTACCGAGATCGACGGCGTACTCGACCGACGCCGCGCCCACGCGGTCGAGGCGCAGCTTGACCGTTCGCCCAGGCTCTCGCAGCCACTGGGGCAGCGGCGCGGCTTTGCCTGCCTCGTCGATCTGGCCGAGGAGCGCGCCGGTGCCGGCGTCCCGCACCGTCACTCCGGCGACGTTGGCGCGGACGGTGACCGTCACCAGGTCGGGCACGAGCTTGGGGAGCTGACCCTCGCCCCACACCTCCGCCGGCAAGGCCTGCCGCGCGTTGGCCGGCAATGGCGCGAGCTGCGACATGATGACGGCGATCGTGGCGCCCGCGGCCGCCGTGAGCCCGACGCCCGCAAAGAGGACCTTCTTCCAGGCCGGAACCTTGAGCGGGGGGAGCTTGCCGCCGGCGAGCGTCGCGCGCTCGGTCGCGCTGTCGCCGCGGCGCAGGTTGGCGATGGCCTGCGTGCGCAGCTGCGCATCCGGAACGGTATACGCCTGACTGCGGTCGACCTTGAGGCCGACCTGCGTCGCCGACTCGTAGGTGATGACCTGCTCGAACTCGTCAGGCACCCGATTGAGCAGGTCCTCGACCGCGGAGATGACGTCCTTGGCCGACTGGGGGCGGGCGTCCGCGTCCTTCTCCAGCAGCCGGTGGAGCAGCTCCTCGCACTCGAAGGGGATGACGAGGTCCGGCCGCACGTCGCCCAGCGCAGCCACGGGGTCGTGTGTGTGCATGATCAGGATGGACAGCGGGTTGTCCGACTCGAACGGGACGCGCCCCGCGAGCATCTCGTACATGAGCACGCCGACGGAGTAGAGGTCGCTCCGCGCATCGACCTCCTGGGACTTGCACTGCTCGGGAGACATGTACTTGGGCGTACCAAAGATGGTGCCGTGCTGCGTGAGCGTGCCGCCCTCGTTGCCGCCCTCGCGGAGCTTGGCGACGCCGAAGTCGAGCACCTTGACGTAGTCCGCCTGCCCCTCGACGGCGCCGACGAAGACGTTGTCCGGTTTGAGATCGCGGTGGACGATGCCCTTGGCGTGGGCCTCGTCGAGGCTGCGGCAGATCTGGAGGATCACGCGCAGCGTGCGGCGGACGGGCAGCTGCCGCTCGTGGTGGAGGATGCGCTCGAGCGGAGCGCCCGTGAGGAACTCCATCGCGATGTATGGCGTCCCATCGGGCATCTCGCCGAAGTCATAGATACGGACCGTGTTGGGATGCTCGAGCTTTGAGACGGCGAGCGCCTCACGCTGGAAGCGCCGGACGGCCGTCTCGTTCTGCGAGCCCTGCTTCGTCAGGATCTTGATGGCGACGTTGCGGTCCATGCCCCGCTGCCGCGCACGGTAGACCACGCCCATGCCGCCGGCGCCGATCTTCGAGATGATCTCGAAGCGGTTGGCCACGAGCGTCCCAATCAGCGGATCCTGCCGGACCCGCGCCGAGGCGTCGTGCTGCGCCATCTTCTCGAGGATGCGCTGCTCGAGCCCGCGACTCCCCTCGGGGCTGTCGAAGTCCTCGTCCTCGAGCGGCGCGACCTCCAGCGTGGGGGCCGCGTCCTGATCGTAGTAGGGCGAGGTCCCAGGTCGACCTCCGACGCCCGAGACCTTGCGAGTCTCGCGCTCCGAGGGCGGCACGGTCGGGTTCGAAGGATCGAAGGGCGGCTTGTCCTGGCTCATCGGGCGCTCACCGTAGCATAGGGATGGGGCTCGGGCGATTCGGCGTGAGGCCGGTCGGTCGGCTCGACGAGGTGAACGCGAGATTCGCCGCTTTCGTTGACCCTTCCGTGAGCGGGAAGTAGCATCGGCCCGCTTTCGTCAATCCTCGCGCGCCGTTATGGGGGCCCGATTGGCGAGCGGCGGCGCTGGAGGTCGAGCGGTGGGGGCATACTGCGGAAGCTGCCAAGAGACGCGTGATGGCCGTGATCCGCGCTGCGCGTCGTGCGGGTCTCTGCGCCCCGCGGCGGGGTGGATGCGGGACATGCTCCTCGGCGTCGCGCTGGACAAGCGCTTCCGTATCGAGCGGCGGGTCGAGGATACGCCTCTGGGCGTGGTCTATCGGTGCCGTGATCTCGACGACGGCGTCGACCTGGCGCTTCGGACGGTCCATCCGCGAACGCACCTCGATGACGCGCGTCTGGCCGAGCTTCGGGCGCGCGTCGCCGACGCGGCCAAGCTGCGCAGCGACACGACGGTTCGCACGCTGCGCATGATCGAACGCCCCGGAGTCGTCGCGTGGCTCACGGAGCTCGTCGATGCGCGCCCGCTCGATCGCGTGCTTCGAGAGGAAGGGCGGCTCACGATCTGGCGTAGCCTGGACAACGCGCGGCAGATTGCGACGTCCATTGCCGAGGCGCATCAGCACGGCATCGTCCACGGCGACGTCCGGCCGGAGAACGTGCTCGTCTCCCAGGTGACTGCCGCGCGCGACCACATCAAGCTCCACGGCTACACGAATACGCCGCTCCGTGCTGCGGGCTCGTTGGCGACCCAGAGGCATCTTCAGGTCGCGCCGCACTACGTGGCCCCTGAGCAGATTCGCCGTGAGCCGCCCGCGCCGGCGCACGACCTCTACGCGCTCGGGGTCGTGCTCTACGAGATGCTGTCCGGGCTGCGGCCCTACGACGCCGAGGATCCCGTCGAGCTCCTGCACCGCAAGCTCGAAGAGGAGCCCATGCCGCTCGCGCAGGTCGCGCCGGAGATCGACGCCGGGGTGGCCGCGCTCGTCGATGGGCTCCTGGCGCGGGATCCCGCCGCGCGCCACCCGCAGTCCGCCGAGGCGCTCGTGACCGAGATCGCCGATCACATCAATCGGCTGGCCCGCGGGCTGCCACCCAAGAGTCCGCGCGTCGATCTGGCGCGCGCGGTCGACCGCGTCGAGCCTGCGGGGCGCGGGCCTTCGGGTCGCAAGATCGTCGCCTTGGGCGCCACGCTCGGGCTGCTCGCCGGCGGCGCCGCCTTCGGGTGGCAATGGATGGAGCGCGCACCGGCGCCTCCGGGGCCCGCTTCCACGCCGAGCCCGACCGCGCGACCGGCTCCGGTCGCGACGCCCAAAGACGCGACCGCTGCCGTGGCCCCGCCAAGCGTCGCTCCGGCGGCCGTGCCGTCGAACGTCGCAAGCGCGCCTGGCCCGGCCCGTCCGCAGCCTGCCGCTCCCGCCGTTGCCCCCAAGGCGGCGACGAAGCCCACGGGGCTCACGCCCACCCTCCGCGTGGGCCAGGGGGGCGTCACGCGGCTGGCGGTCTTCTCACGCGATGGCGCGCTCCTCGTGACGTCCTCGGACGATCGCGCGTTGACGGTGAGGGACGGAAAGACCGGCACTCCGACGCGCGCGCTGGAGGGCCTGCAGGGCCCAGTCGCCGGTTTGGCGATTAGCCCGGACGGCAAGCTCGTGGCCGCAGGCACCGCGGAGGGCGAGCTGCACCTCTGGGACCTGGGGTCGAGCGGCAGCGGTCGCGCGCTCAAGAAGCTCGACGGGGGCGTTCGGGCTCTCGGCTTCGACGAGACCGGCAAGGAGCTGCTCGTCGCTGACCACACGCGCACCATGGTCTCGCTCTCGACCACCGCTGACGTCACCGGCGAGCGCCGCGCGCCGCTCAAGCTCGGGCGTGGCGGGCCGGCCTACGCGGCGGCCTTCAGCGGGGATGGACGCACGATCGTCGTGGTGAACGCGGGGACGGGTCGTCGTATCGTTCCTCGCGACGTCGTTACGGGCAAGGTGCGCCTTGAGGTGGACGCGGAGCCACTCATCACCCGCGTCGTGGCCGACCGCGTCGGTCGCTATGTCGCCGCGGCCTCGAGCACCGGGGTCGTTCAGATTCTGGACCTCGAGGCCGCTGGGCCGGGCAAGGTCGTCAATCACGGGGCGTTGCTCACGTCGCTGGCCATTCACCCCACGTCGCCCATTCTTGCGACCGGCGGGGCCAACGACACCGTGCGCCTGTGGGACGCCGCGGCGGCGCAGCGGAAGGAACTTGCGGCCGAAGACGCAGACGGCGGGAGCGAGCCGATCACGGTCGGCGCCCTGGCGTTTCGGCCTGGCGACGGGGCGCTGCTCACGGCCAACTCCAGCGGTCGGCTGCGGCTCATCGATACGACGACCGGCAAGGCCACCGACGCCGGTGCGACGGTGTCGGGTCCACCGGCACTCGCGCTATCGGCCGATGGGAGGCAGGTCTTGGCGGGCGGGCAGGACGGGGTCGTGCATACGCTCGATCTGGCGCGTGGCACGCGTCCTGCGCGCGTCGCCGGGCATGCCCGGGTGCTGGCGCTCGCGACCGTGCCGGGGCCCGACGCGACGCGGACCGCGGTCGTCACCTTGGATGGCCATGTCAAGCTGCTCGACGGAGAGCGCATCGTCTGGGACGTCGGGACACGTGCGCCCGCGGGCGACGTCACGACCGACGGGCGCGAGGTCGTCGTCGCGATGGGCACGGCCGGTGCCGCGCGGCGTCTGGCAGTCGCCGATGGGAAGACGCTCGGCGAGATTGGTCCAGCCGGCGAGGCCACGACCACCGTTCGGACGGCCCCGGACAACGCGCGGGTCGCCGTCGGGACGGAGCAGGGGACGGCGTCAATTCATGCGTCAGGGACCGGCCAGCTCCTGTACAACGTCGGTCTCGCAGCCAGCGGTGTGCGCGCGCTCGCTTGGCGCCCCGATGGGCTTGCGTTGGCGGCCATCCATGCAGACCGCACGGTCATGATGACGATGATTCCCGCCGGCGATCGCAAGCCAGCGGTCGTGATGAAGCTGGCTGCGTCGCGCCCCGTCGCGCTGGCGTTTGCGCCCGATGCGGTCGTCGTAGTCACCGAGGATGGCAAGCTCCACCGATGGATCATGGCGACGGCGACGACCGAGGCGGTCGCGCTCGACGGTCCCGTCGAAGTGGCCGCATTCTCGGGCGACGGCGCCTGGCTCGTCGTGGGAGACGTCTCTGGGCGCATGCGGGTCCACCAGGTTACGGGAGATGGCACGCCGCGGGCGTTTCTCTACGCTGACGGAACGGGGTGGCTTGCATGGACGCCGGTTGGGCGATTTACCGGGGACGACAACGGCGTCAAGCTGCTCGAACTCGATGACGGCAAGGGGCCCGTGCCGGCCAGCAATCGCGCCGATCTGCGCGATCCCGCGGCTATCGGCGCGGCGCTATTCGGGCCATGACGCGCCGGAGCGCTGCGGGCCGGGCCACGGTGGCGCTCGTCGTCGCGCTGCTCAGTCTGTGCACGGCGGGCTGTGTCGGTCGCTCACCGCCTCCGCACTCGGGTCGACCGGCGCCTGCTGGGAACCTGCTCGTGCGACCGGCGCCCGAGCTCCGCCGCGGAATGGCCGAGCCCCCTCCGGCCGCCGAGAAAGAAGTCAACAAGTGAGGACCGTCCCGGTCTAGCGGCACCGGTCTAGCGGCACACCATGAGCAGCAGGTCGGGCCGCAGCACCATCTTGCCCTTGCACTCCGGGGTGGCCGTGCACTCCTTGTAGGCGACGGCGTTGAAGACCTCGTGCATCTGGGCCTGGTTCACGCTCTCGTGGAAGCCGAGCACGACGGGTCCCTCACGGTCGTAGACGAAGGTCAGCAACCCGCCGAGCGCGTTAGCGTCGTGCTTGACCGCCGCGGGTGCCTCGCCCGTCGTCTCGCCGAGGAGCATCGGCGCCGCCTGCTTCCCATCGTCGAAGACGGCCGCGACGGCCTTCTCTGGCGGGATCTTGGCGTCCGAGTTGGGGTCCGAGGTGTTCCCGACGAACGTGCACGACCACTTGCCCAGAGGAGTCGTGTAGGCCCGTGACTCGGCCTGCTTCTCGGGCAGGATGAGCGGGATGCGCTTGAGGCGCAGCGTGCCGTCCTCGCGCCGGCGCGCGACGAGATCGAACCACGTCGCCTCGCGGGCGATCAGGCCGCGCGAGATCGGCTCCAGGATCGAGACCGGCACGGTGCCTGCGGCGTGCAGGTCCAGGTCTTCGAGGTATTGGCGATCCGTCTGGCGCATGGCGAGATCGGACAGCGCCTTCTTGAGCCCGTCCTCGAGCTTGGCCGGCGCGTAGTCGAGCTTCGCGTTGGCCGGGAGGAGCTCTTTCGACTCCCGCTCCTCGTCGCCGCCGGGCTTGTCGGTCTCGAAGGACACGCCCTTGGGTCCAACGACCAAAACCGTGTACGGTGATGCCGCGATCGTCGAGCGCGTGCCCGCCAGCACCGGATACTCCTCCGGAATGACGATCTTGGCGGCCGCGGCCTTCACGTCAGCGTCGAAGCGGTCGAGCGTCGCCGCGAGTGGCGAGCCCGCGAGCGTCTTCTTGGCCTCGCCAATCGAGACGGCGAGCTTCTCGAGCCACGGCTTCTGCACGGCCAGGTCGCGAAACTCGAACGGCAGCTTCTCGCCGAAGCCGGGGACCTTCTCCTTCATGAGGCGGTCGCGGTAGTACTCGTACTCCTCGAGCTCTTTGCGCGGGAAGTCCCACAGGATTTGATAGTATGGCGTAAACGACGTGATGCGACCTACACCGAAGTAGTCGGGCGCCTTGTAGAAGTGCGCGATGGGCAGAAAGAACAGGTCGAACGCCGCGACCGGCGCGAAGGGGCTCTCCGGGTGCTTCTGGAGGAACTGCCGCAGGATCCCCGCATACTCCATGATCGGCGTACGACGGCGCGGAATCTCGTCCTTCTTGGCCGTCGGCGCCGACGGATCCGGTGCTGCACCGGCCCCTTCCTTCAAGTACGCGAGCTCGGTCCCGACCCAGAAGCGAAACGAGGCGTCGAACAGCAGCCGGCCCTCCTTGAGCAGCTCACCGGCCTTCGTATCGCCGAACTCGGTGATCATGGCCTCCGCGCGCTTGGCGAACTCCTCGTCCTTGCCGGCGCGGCGCCAGCCGATCATGGCCGGGTCCTCCTTGGATGCCCGTGGCGCGCTCGCGGCCGGAAAGCTCGACGCGAGGCCCTTCTCCCACTCTTCGACGAGCCCCTTGGCCTTGGCGGCCGCGTCCTTCTCGCGCTCGTCGCCGGCCTTCTGCATGCGCTCGGCGAGGTTGGACTTGCATCCAAAGGACGTAGCGAGCGCGGCGCCGACCACCGCAGTGACAAGACTTGCACGCAGGGTCATGGCGACCTCCAACTCGAGAATGACGACAGGGCAGGGGGCCTAAAGCGGCTTCTTCCAGCTCTTGCAGTAGCCACCCAGGTTCTTGGGATCCTTGGGCGGCTTGGACGGATCCGGCGGGCCCTTCCACAGATCGCACGCATCGAGGCCCGTCTTGGTCTCCTTGCTGCCATCGGGGCTCTTGATCTCGACCTCGGCATCGCACTCGCACTTCTCCGGGATCTCTTGGGCCTGCGTCCACGCCTCCGGCACCTGTGTGTAGCCCTTGAGCTCGTCGACGCGCTGCTGCCACTCTTCCGGAGCGACACCCGAGGTCTCCATGAGCGAGTTGGCGCGGAACGTGGCCTCCTCCTCCGGAGTCCAGTCCTTCCACTCTTTCTTCTCTTCCTTGGCCAGGTCCTTGGCCGCCTTGCGCGCGCGCTCGACCTCGCACTTCACCTTGTACATCGTCTCCGCGTACATGCACTTGAAGACGGTCGGCTCCGGGATGAGGTTGCAGCCATTGAAGGGCGCGACGAACTGATTGCCCGCGACCTCCTGAAAGCGCAGCGGCGTCCAGCCCGCGGGCGGCGGGTGGTAGCTGAACTGGCTGTGAAGCAGGTACGAGCGCGGCTTGTAGTCGTTCTTGCCCTGCTCGTCGGTGTGGGTGATCTCGACTTTGTACTCGTAGGTGAAGACGGTCGTGTTGTCCTCGCTGCGCTCGAGCACGCCGAGGTCGTGCAGGGGCAGGTTCTCGAAGTAGCTGTTGCCCTTGAGCTTGCCCATGACCTCTTCGACCTGCTTGAGCGGCTCCTCGCCACCAGGCTGGCGCTTGTCCTCGCCACCCCGCTCGTAGCGCTCCATGAACTCCGGGATGGTCTCCTTGTAGATGACCTTGGTGACCTTCACCTTCGCGTCACGCGGCGAGTAGAAGAGGTTGATTTCGCCGTACCGGTTCATGGTCGCGAGGTCTTCCTTCTGCTTGCGCTCGCAGTCGGCCTGGCACTTCTTGTCGGCCTCCTCCTTGAGCTTGCCCTCCCAGAAGAGCGCCCACTGCTCGCGCATGACCTCGTCGCCGAGCACCACATACGAGCCCGCGGCGCCAGCGCCGACGACCAGCACGAGCGTGACGAGCGCGCCGATGCTCCAACGCTGTCGCAGCTGGGCTTGCTCGTGCTCCTTGGCGAGCGCGACCTCCTCGGCCGTGCGATCGGTGGCCAGCACCGCCTGGATCATCGCGTCCGCGGTCTGGGCGTTTGCGACCGCTGGGTCGATCGGGGGAGTCCCCTCGCCGCCGCCGCCCTTCTTCAGCTTCACTTTCGGTCCCGCCATCGTCGCCTCGCTCGAGCCGCTGTCAACGTCCGCTACCGCAATCTCCGCGTCCTTGGGGACGACCCCCAACGCACCCACGGGCCGGCCCCGTTTCAGGCCATTCCGCGGGCAATCGGGCGGCGATGCTAGCCCAAGGACTTCACGGGCGTCAACGCGTTACGTCTAGAGTCCGAACGGAATTGACGAGCCGAGCCTATTCGGTGGCGGGCAGGCCCGTGGGCGCGGGCGCTTGGGGTGTCCCCAGGTTGACCCGGCCCGCCGGACGCGCTCCGACGCCGCCCTCGCGAATGACGCGCAGGTCCTCGGAGACGAGCCCGCGAAACGCGAGGTTCCCCAAGGCCGTCGTGGTCGCAGGCTTCCATTGTACCGTGAACGCCTTCCCTGACGTGCTCTCGACGACCTGGACGTGCTCGGCGACAAAGCGGCTCGAGGCCTCGCGCGTCATCACCGCGGCGACGAGCCGGAACAGCTTGCCGCCGTCAATCGCCGTGCCAATCGTCACCGCGTTCGGTGTTCGGAAGTAGTAGACGCCACCGCCCGGTCCAAAGGTGCGATAGGGCACGAGCGACGCGAGGTTGGGCTCCAGCGTGCCGTTGGACAACGCCGCGCGGTCCACTGCCAGCTCGAGATCGCCAGAGCCGCCGACACGTCCGACAAAGACCAGGACCACGAGATCGGCCGACTTCTTCGGCGCGTCCGTCAACCACAGCTTGCCCCACGCGCGGACCTGCTCCGGAGCCCGAAGCCCGGTCGGCGCTGGCGGCGCGTCCTCCACGTCGATCGGGACGAGGTGTGTGACCCGGATGGCGTCGCGTCGTTCGACGGGTCGCACGGCGAAGGGCTCCTCATCCAGGATGCGCCCGTCGTCCTGCGCGCGCATGAGCAGCTTGGCGGGGTGCGCTCCGCGAGGCTCGGCGGCGACTCGGACCTCGAAGGAGCACGCGACCGACTCATGGGCCACGCCGTCGAGATTGAGCGTGAAGCGCGCACGGACGCGGCTGATCGTCGTCTCGCACTCGATGCGAACGGGGAGCTCCGCCGGCACGTCGATCCCGCCTTCGCCGATGTCGGGATAGTTGTACTTGGAGAGGTTGCCGCCATCGACGACGATCTCGAGGATCTTGGGGGGCTCGTTCAGCGACTGCTCGATCTGGACGGTGCCGCTGAAGAGCCACGACGCAAAGATGAAGCCCACACCGACGACCGAGATGAACACCGAGAAGGCGATCATCGCCGGCTTGCTCCGCGCGCGTCGCCGCTTGCGATCGAAGGCAGGGAGCCCCATGTCCCGCCCGCCGGATGTCGCGCCGTCCTCGTTCTGGGGTGCCTTGGCCACGGCCCGACCGTAGTCGGGCGGTCACCCGACCGTCAACTCCGAACGCGCCTCGATTGACGCGCCCCTTCGACCCTGAGAGGTTCTCGGCTCATGGCTCGCCCCCGTACCGCCAAGGTCATCAGCATCACCGGTGTGCGCGGCACCCTCGATGGCCTGTTCGACGACCCGCCGACGTCGCGCGCGGCGATGAAGCGGCGGCTCCAGGGCCTCGACAAGACCGCGCTCCGGGCCGCGCTCATGGAGCGGCTGCGCTCGGGGCTCACGAGCCTGGCCGACTCGAGCCTCGTCATCGACGCGCTGGGGGCCATCGGCCTGACGAACTCCGAGCGCGCCATGCTGGAGAACCTGGCGCTGGATCGCTCCGCCGGGGTCTTGTCGCGCGTGGCGGCGAGCTGGCTCCTCACTCAAGACGATCTCGGCTGGGCCGAGCGCGCCGCCACCCAGCGCGGGCAGGAGGCGGCCGAGACGATCGCCGACCTGCCGCTGTATCAGCTGCTGGTCTTCTCCGACGGGGAGGACGAGCTGGCGCTGCACATCGCCAATCTCCTCGTCGCCGCGCCCGACGACCTGATGCGGACCATGCTCGTCGAGCGCCTCGGCGAGTGCCGGCGGCATGTCGGGATGACCGCGGCGGCCACGTATGGGCGGTGCTTGCAGGCGCCCGAGCTGGCGAACGTCCATGAGCTGATGATCGATGCCATCGCCACCGAGGGCTCGCCGGTCGCGATCACCACGCTGAAGGAGGGGCGCGATTGTGTGACCAGCGCCAACAGAAGGCGAATCGACGCCGCGCTCATGCGGCTACGCACGCGGGCCATCGCGCCCACGACCCGCACCACCAGCGCCTCCCCTGGCCGCGCGTATGTCTTTCCGTGCCGCCATGACGGTGCTTTGACCATCATCGCCGCCATCGCGCACCCGATTGGCACCGAACGCCTCGCGTACGCCACCTTCTGGGCCGACGAGGGCGGCTTCACGCTCTCGGACGGCTTCGTGCTCCCCCACCACCGCGCGGGTGAGGCCGAGGTCCTGCGCGACGAGATGCTGGCCGATCATGCCTGTCCCCCGGTGGCGATGTCGCTCGAGGACGCGGCGGCCGTGATTGGGCCCATCCTGGACGGGCTCGCCGACGGGGCCGAGGATCAGGCGGCTCTCGTCCAGACCTGCGACACGTGGCGCCACATTGCGCGGACACCGCTAGCGTTGCCGGCACTCACAGCCACGGAGGCACCCAAGCCTGCTGAGGCCCGCGCGTTCTTGAGTCGACCCGAGCACGCGGACTGGAGGCTGCCGGTCGACGATGTCGCCGCGTGGGGCGGAGGCGACCCGCCCAGAAGCGCGCGCAAGGCCTGGCAGGCCTCGACACGGGCATATCAGCTCGACTTTTTGTGTACGATGATTGACGCGATGGTCCGCCTTTACACGTTGTGTGGCGATCTGGCGACAGCACGGCTCGGTGCGGCCTTGATGGCGGACCTCGAGACGCGGGGGGTCGAGAGCGCGATCGTTCAGGTGCTCGCCCCGCGCCCCGAGGTGCGACCCAAGGCGCCGCGAGCTGCGGCCGGCGCGCGAGGCAAGGCCACATGAGGCCGCCGCGTCACACCGCGAGCGTCGCGGCGCTGCTGGTCGCCGGGTGTGCGACGGCGGGCCATGGGCATCACGTCGATCACGCTCACCATCGCTTCGAAGACCCCGAGCATTGGGCCCGTGTCTTCGAGAGCCCCGAGCGCGACGCGTGGCAGAAGCCAGACGAGGTACTGCGGTGGATTGGACTTCGCGGCCACGCCCAGCTCGCCGACATCGGCGCGGGTACCGGGTACTTCGCAATGCGAGTCGCACGCGCGCATCCGCAGGCGCGCGTCGTCGCCGTCGACATCGAGCCCAAGATGGTCGGCTGGCTCGAAGCCCGAGCGCGCCGAGATGGTCTGATGAATGTCATCCCACGGCTTGGTACGCCGGAGGATCCGCGCCTCGACGCCGGGACGTCGCACGTCCTCGTCGTCAACACCTACCATCACATCGACGACCGCGCGGCGTACTTCTCGCGGCTGCGCCGAAAGCTGACCCCGGGCGGTCGCGTGATCATCGTCGACTTCAAGCTTGGCGATCTGCCCGTGGGCCCTCCTGAGCACGCGCGCATCGGTCCCGACCGCGTCGTTGCGGAGCTGACCGAGGCGGGCTATCGCCTGCGACGGCGCGACGAGACGCTTCTGCCGTATCAGTACGTGATCGAGGTCGAGGTCCCCTTCGAGGCCGGAGAGCCAAAGCACTAGCCGCTCCAGAATCGCCCGATCACCGCGGCGCGCTCCGGCAACCAACGCACCGATTGAGCCGGGCTGCTCGGAGGTGTGCGATGCGGACGTGGATGAGCTTCACTGTGATGTCACTCGGATTGGCTGGGGCCGCGCAAGGCTGCGCGACGACGAGCACGCAGGCCGGCGGCAGCGCCCCCGAGCGCGCCCCGGATGCGCGCTTCCTCGATCGAAACGACGATGTCCCGATGGTGATGGAGGCGTTCGCCGCGACGCGCGCCCGCCTCGCGCAGAGCAAGGCCCGCATCAAGGCGCTGGACGCGCGCCTCAACCCCGCGAAGTAGTCCCCGATGTGGATGGTAGCAGGAGGCGGACTTGAACCGCCGACCTAGGGG
>SXGT01950925.1_pt1 | contig 56389 bp, 41 predicted proteins | sample 3176221 | NCBI WGS metagenome assembly SXGT01 (sample SAMN11356862, study PRJNA531348) | freshwater metagenome | isolation source: freshwater sample F1-120 | place: China: Fuxian Lake, Yuxi | collected 2017-12-25 | reverse complement strand
CGCGAAAATATAACAATCAAACTGTATCTCGACATGACAGCTAGTAAAGCAAATGAACTCGTAATCGCCATTCAATCACGGGTAAAGAAACTCAGCCTCACCCCCTTCGAAAGCGCCACTAAGATGGCGGAAGAATGGAGGGTGCGAGTCGCTGAATACATTGACGAGATGAAGCAGAGCGGCAAGGAGGCTGACGTCACTGAAGCTGGGTATATCGGCTGGCTGCCTCCAGGCAAGCCTCGGAAAGATGGGACAGCAGCCCTCAAAAATGCGCTGCTACAACAAGTGCTTGATGACAAAACTTTCATTCTCAAGCCTTTGGTAGATCAACCCAAGAAAAAGGTGACGGGACTATCCGAAACCATGCTCAATTCGAGCTTCTTGCAAAAGCTATTAATCATGACCCCATCGGAAGATCCGATCGCAACTTCAGACGAGAATCGCAGTAAAGCCGTTGAAAACATCGTCTGGATGACGAACTCTTTCTATGCGGCACTCACGGATGATAATGGTGGTGAAGTGCCCGCTGACACGATTAAAATGAAGAGGTCGCGATTTTTTAATCAGATCACTTTGGAGCAAGTGGCTGATCTGCTCCGGACAATTTTTGTGAGGGAGACAAAAATCGGCGACAAAAACGAGTTGTCTTTTGTTCTAACTAAGGAAAATCGATCAGCGATAGAGGAACAGATACTTTGGCTGGCATCACATCCTTGGTGGACCGCATCTTGGGAAAGAGACGGCAAGATGAAGAACTTGAGCCAAGCGCATACGAAAAATCAGAACCGCGAGAAAGCATTCAGCGGTATAGCTTTTGACACTGGTTACGCGCAAATGGGTGAAAAATACCCCCCATTCGTCAGCCTTTGGAAAGCGAATGAGGACTATGAGGACGATGAATGACCATGCCATAGGGGTCGAAATATTCTCGGCCCGTAGACCCGAGTGGGCTGATCGTGTAGTGAAATTCAAACTACATCCGCCGCGCTGACGCGCCTTCGCGCACCACTAAATCGACCTTCTGACCCGTACAAAACCTGACACCTGCATAACCGTCCGGTCAGCGAGCCCAGGGGCAGGGGTCACCCCCTGGGGGTGGCAGGCCCGCGACCGCGCCGCTCACGGTAGGCAGCTCCTAGACGTCAGGTCGAGTGCTCGACTCGCGTCCTACGTGGGTCTGCACTCGGCCATGTCAACAGCCCGGCCAGGGACCAGCCGCAAGGTGTTGCGGTCACTGTCGACCTGACCACGTAAAGGGTCAACACTGCCACCCGGAACCCGGGCGTCCACCGAGTGGGATCATCAACGGATGGCGGACCATAACCCATCAGGCGATCGCGTGGCGAAGGAGTGGCCCCTAGAGGGTCATCTCATTGTTGGCGGCTCGGGCCTATTCGTGACGACGGACTGCTTGGGTCGAGCGTTTGCGTCACGCACCGCAAGTTACGACCTCACCATCGGTTTACCGCAGCTCGACCCTGGGTCAACCAGCTATGGGCGTTTACTTCCGCCCGAGTGGACGATCGGGCCAAGCGACGAGCGCGAGCGGGCCAACGAAAGAGACGCCATCGATTGGGGAATCGCGTACACCGATACGGCCCAAGCCGTCGTTGTCCGTTGCCGGTTCTACACGACGCTCACAGCGTCCGATGACAAAGAGTTCATCTGTGCCGAAGAAACCTTCATGGACGAGCTTATGGATTGGTGGACGAATTTCACTTCGTGGTTAGACCTTTTGGCATCGCAGGACCTCAAAAAGTTGGGTCGTTCTACACGACGCGGGATCACCGGCCCAGATCTAGAAGCATGGACAAGTGACAGCCACGGACGCCGGGCCGAGAAGTACGAATTTTCCCCAAATGAACGCCGCGCGAGCAAAATGTTCAGATTCTTGGAGTTACGCGACCTTGAAGCCTGCGTAACCGCTGCCGGCAACCAAGATCCGCCCCCTGCGGAATGGCTGTTCATTCGCGATGCGCGTTCACTGTTGAACGGACGTGAGAACCGACGGGCCGTAATCGATGCGGCAACAGCCGCAGAGCTTGCAATGACGACGCTTATCGACCAGTACCTCGCCACGTCCAACACTGACGAACCCGTGAGAACGGCGCTAGTGAATAGGTATAAGGCGCTTGAGGGGCGCGCGGCGTTGCTGAGGAGGCTGCGCTCAAGATTTCTGTCAGACCAGCTGCAGCGCGACCTGATCGAGCCACGGAACGTCGCAACTCATCGCGGCAACTCGTTGACGGACGCGCAAGCCCAGACGGCAGTAGACATGGCAGCCGACATCGTCGAGAAGGCGTATCCCCTCGCTAGCCTCTTACCCACGTAAGGACAAGCTCCGCACCCCGCAGTGCGAAATCTCTATCGGAGCTTCCGCGGGAGCGACTTCTTGGCCGTGAATATCCAGGGCTGTTTGCAGGGCTACTCCCCAAACTTCGTCAGGGTCAAGACTGGTGAGGGTGACGAAGGTTGCATGGTCGCCTTCCTGTTGCCCCAGCATTGCCGCCAGTTCGCATACGATTCCGCGTATGGATACGCCGAATAGACCTGCCGCCGGTTGGTATCCCGACCCTAGGGGAGAACCGCGGCGTCGCTACTGGGATGGTCAGCGTTGGACGGATGAGTTCGCAGAAAAGGAACTCGCCGTGCTGGAGATTCCGAGAGGGGCTGTGCTGATAGCTGGCTTGGTCGGAGTGGGCGCCGCGGTCATGGCGATCGCAGCCATCCTGACGGGCGACTTCAGTAAGCTGGTCGAGATCTTGGTCGCGGTTGTCCTGATCAACTCCATGGTTATCGGGGTGCCGTGGATCCTTTCCCGTTTCGACAAGTGGCAGAAACAGAGACAGCAGGTACAGGACCACAACCGGGCGTTGGCAATCAATGCAGAGCGTGAGCACAGGGCGTACCTACAAGGCGAAGACCGCTTAGGTATGTACGGGCAGTTCCCGCCCCCGCCGGAAATCCTGGGCGAGGACCGTTAGCGCCGCGCCCTCGGCATCCAGCCACTTCGGATCATGGCCAGTTCGACACTGTGCGGACCGCCTTCGTCGGATAGCCCCAACGCTGGACATCCCTACTTGTAGCAGGCGTGTCCTATATGGCGCAGAGGGGGCCGATACCGTCCCATTCTTCGGGCTCGCCGGACTTGTGGTTGATCGTCCTGCCGTCAATGAACAGCGGCAGTTCGGTGCCGCGCTTGGGGCAGCGGCCCTCCAAGATCCCTACGTCTTAATGCCGCTCAGCCATGTCGAACATGACATCGACCATGCAAGTCCCCGCCATGACCAAGGCGCTGGGCGGCCATTAAAGCCGTCACACCTCACCCCGGCTGGTATTGCTAAGTTGCAACAAGTAGGTCAGACGGGGGGAAGTGGGTAATCAACATGCTGTGCGTACATGACGACACAGGTGCGCCTATGGCGGCGAAGTTCGAAGTCGAGCTGATGGACGAAGCCATCTCGCTCTTGTTCGACAGCGCCGGCGGCGCGCCGAAGAAGCCGGGCGGCGTTTCACGAAACGCTGACTATGACGACGCTCTCGAGTTGATATTCCGTCGGCTCGCCCAACTCGGGGCGGTCCTCGGCGACGCATACGTGGATTCCAGAGACACGAAAGCGAAGAACCTGACGCGGGAGGAATGCCGCCTGGACCTTCCCTACTGGGACTTCCCAATTGCACTGGCAGCGATTGATGATTTCCTTGTGTTCCGAATAAAATTCCAGGAGGCCCAGAAAGTGATCGGGCAGGAGGAGAACACCAAAGGCGGCAATGGGCAGAAGCGCGTCAGGATGCAATTGACCGTTCCCGGGTTCCGGCCGACTCTTGGAGCCGTAGAACGCCTCGAACTGATTCTGTCTGAACCGCAAGTCCTGTCTGACGCCCAAGCCGATGCGGAAGCTCAGGTACAGGGAACCTCGTCGGGTCCGTCGAAGACAAAGCGACAAGGCGGCGGTTCATCGGGCCAAGGCTTCATCAAGGACCAAGAAATTAAGCTCGCGGTCGAGGCTGCGGCGATGGTTGAAGCCCAAAGCCACTACGAGAGAGAAGGTTGGACAGTCACCGACGTTTCAATCAAAAAGATCGGTTACGACCTTCTTTGCGAGCGAGACGGCAAGTGCTGGCACGTCGAGGTTAAGGGCACCACGCAATCACCGAAAAGCGTTCTCGTGTCGCCAAACGAAGTCTCATTTGCACTGGCGCACCCTGAGACGGCTGTTCTATTCGTCCTGAGCAACGTCGTGATTACTAAGCAGGACGGCGTTACCTTGGCAACGGGCGGAATGCCGCTGCCGATAGAACCGTGGAAAGTGCAGACGGACCGACTCACTGCGACTGGTTACAGCTATGCCTTGGACGGTCTGACCTAACGTTAGCGACCTGGAATCAGGCTACTCCGGCGCTCTTGGCAGTATTTATCAACTGGTTAAACGATTTCAGTTAACAGGTAGCCCAGAGCGAAGGTATCTTTGTCCTCACCATGTCCGACTCGCTCATCAACGCCCTCAAAGAAGCCGGAATCCCCGGCGAGAACCACGCATTCATACGGTCGATCATCAACGCGGTTGGCGTATCCGAACTCACAGTCAACGGAAGCACCGACAAGCCGTACGTCCTCGCCACACGACGCAACGGTGGCCGTCCGCTACGCATCTACTACGGATACACAACGGGATTCGACTCTAAGGAGGAAATCGTCGCGCTCCTCGATGACACCGCCTCGCCTACCCACAGCAAGGCCGGGTGGTGGGTGCCGCATCCTGAGAACCGCATCTATGACGGGAGCGCGCGCGCAAAAAATCATAGGAGGGAGGCCGGCTTCTGTGACTGCGGAATGCAGCTGTCATTGACCGGAGCGTGTCCCTCCTGTGAATAGTGCGCGCCGATACCTGTCGGCCATATCGAACCCAATTTTTTTCCAACACTGGGCCTAATAAGTCTCTGTCATAGCTTGGGTTAATCAACTCAACGCTGCGTTGAGCACGACGTTCCATTCCGAGTTCTAGTTCCAGTTCGGAGGGTGTCGCCTTCCCGCAGCCAGTTGTATGCGTCGTGGACCCAGATTTCGCAGGTTCAAACTCTGTCCCCGCTATCGATGCGATGTCGCAAGACGCCATATTTGGTCTGAACCTGCTTCCGGATCAGACCAACTATCGTGTTTGTCTATCGCGTGTCGCGGTGGGAGCAGACACGGGTTCGCTTCCGTCACTAGCAAGTGATGCAATCCAGCGGACAGTCCGATCACCCCCGAAGTTCCTGTTAACTTGGCATTTAAAGCGAGCGTCGATTCTGGGTTGAAGGAGGGCTTGTCGTGCCGACTATAGGCAGCATCATCGGGATGCTCGACCGCGATGGTGCACTGCACTTGGATGATGTGGGCGAGTATGGATCGTGGCCGGGGGCGGATGAAACGGATTCCATTTATCCGATCGACTTCGATTCGCTTGGAGCTGATGCGCACGATTTTTCCTCTCCGAACTCGGATTTCGTTGAGCAACCCGCCGGAATCCGCGTGGATGAGCAGGTCGTCGAGGCGGTCTTGAATGGTCCCAACACGCTTCGCGGACGCGATAACGCTGTTCCACCTCCCGACGTTCTTGGTTGGTATCAGCCGATCCACTTTTTTGCTGGTAACTGGGGAATCTTCATCCGCGAGTCCGCACTGGTCGCCCTTGCGCGTGATCTCGCTCCACGGTTCGAGCCATTCATGGGTCGGCGGGGGACCCTGTCCCACGTCGCCGTATTGCTCCGGTCCGCTTTTGCCTACGTTTTTCTGCATGAGCAGTACCACCACAAGATCGAGTCGCTAGCGATCAGACTCCACGTGATCGAACGCCGCCCTGTGTACCCGCACTACATGCGCTTCATCAAGACCGTCGCAGGCACAGAAAACGATTACGAAGAAGCTGTGGCCAACGCCGACGCGTGGCTGCGATTGGACACCCCTCCATATTTGAATTGGTTTGCACGGGATGAACGTCAAGTGATCCAGTCATGGATGTTTGACTTATTCGAGAATTCACCCCCGCCTTACAAGCCGGCGGTGCATATTCTGACTGGTCCGTCCCCGCGAGATCAGTTCAGTCAGGCCGAGGATCGACTGACAGCGAGAGTCCAAGAAGCAAAGCTTTTCCCTACCCGTGCCGACCCCGCCGACTTCGCAACCACGACCCATCTGACGCAGTCCTTGTTTAACATCAGGCAGAGCCTGTGGTCAGTTGTTCCTGCCGGAAGCGAGCCGGTATTGCCTCGACTTCCGGGAGCCCTTCCACTTCAAACCGCAAGGCTGGAGCGGTACATCACCAAGAACGGCTGGGAGTTGGTGCGAGGGGCGGGCAAGGGAAGCCACGCGAAGTACCGGAACAATCGGGGCGAAATGATCATCCTGTCGGATAACAAAGACGTATTCCATCGGGTTCTGGACTCGACCGCTCGGACTCTGCGCGTCAAGCCGCAGAAGCTGATTGAACTTGCGCGCTGACTGGGTCAGCTCCCCGTGGGCACCGGCCCATGACTCAGGTCAGCGAGCCTTCCAGTGCTTGCTCGCTTTACCTGAACCTGGTTCCCACTCCCAGCCGACGAGGCTTTGAAGCAATGCTTCTCGCTCAGCGGAGAGCTTCCCCTTGCGCTTTTTTCCGCGCTGAGTGGCTGCCCAGGAACCGATGTTGCAGCCATCGAACTCCTCGCTTGCCGGAGGCATGGTGTTGTTGTTCTGCTTCATCCATACCTTGGTTGCAGTGAAGTTCTTCATCCAGCGGGCCTCGTCAGCGCTCCAAACGAACCCCAATTTATCGAGGGCCGCGATCCTTTCGGGCGTCAGCTTCGGATCATTCTTGGATTTTTCGGTGCGGCGCTTGTTGGCCCAGCTGTAGATCGGGAATCCCTCGAAATTCTCGCCCGATGACGGGTTGGCATGCTTTTTTGCGTGTTGGTATCTGGTCATGACGGCCAGCCCAGCCTCGAACGCGGCTTCATGGGTGTTCCACACCCAGCCTGGCAGGGTTGTGAGCAGTTCTATGCGATTTGCGAATTGCTCCTTGTTCTCTAATTGGCGCTGGGCGATGATCCACCGATATGGTCGGAAGCCGTCGATCTCGTCTTCGGCTTTGATTTTTAGAACGCTGCCTTTTTCATTGGCGAGTTTTTCTGTTAGCTCAAACTTTTCCGTCCATTGCGCCTCGTCCGGATCCCAAACAAATCCGATGGTTTCGAGCCGGGCAATACGATCAGGGGTGAGTGTGGGGTCGCCCTTGGCTTTCTTTTCTCGTTGCTGGCTCTGCCATCGTTCAAGCCCGAAGCCGGCGTCGTTCACAAAATCTTTTGGCATGCTGAAGCTCGTGGTCGCGTTGTAGTAATCCGACAAGTGTTGAAGGCCTGCTTCGAACGCGGCATCGAGCGCACTCCACACGAAGCCGATTGAGTTGAGACGTTCAATTCTTTCTGCCGATAACAGCGGGGGGTCTTCCGCATAGAACGTTCGCATCGTGTTGACCCTCGAACCGAGTGGAAAACCGTCGTCGGTCACGTACGACGCTGGTACGAGAACATCACCTGCATGGTCCGCGATGTATTGCTGCATCCTTCCCACAAATTCCTCGAAGGAGGCCGAGGCGCTCTTGACGAGCATCAGAAGGAACGCCCGTGCGAAGTCCTCGCCGACTATGCCGGCCATATCGGTCTCTAGGTGCTCCTCTAAGAGCTGCCTATCTTCAAGTTTGGGGCCCGTGTGTCCTTTCGACCAGGGTCCGAGACCGCGGCGGACTCGATTCACAGTTTCGGCAAGCCGCTCATCCTGTGTTGCCAGAACTTGGAACGTGCGGGCAATTTGCCTGAATGCGGATTCGGCGAGTATCGCCTCTGGGTCAACAGATGCATGATGAGGAACGAATGCGGGGATGATTACGTAGCCAATGCGTTCCGCAGGATTTGGCAAACTGCGGTCAAGGCGCACTACTCGCCCAATGGCCTGAATGATGTCAATGGTAGATCGCCTCGGCTCGACGAACATGATGGCGTTGAGGGCTGGGATGTCGACGCCCTCAGACAACACGCGGACATTGCTAAGTACCTTTCGAATTCCGGCGTCCGGTCCGCTCAGGTAGTCCAGTAGTTTGCTGCGCTCCTTCGTCGGCATCTCACCAGAAATTTGTTTCGACCAGAGTTCGCCCGTCGGGCGAAGTTCATCGGGCATCCAAGCCCAAGTCTCATAGAGACCTTGGGCGAAGTCTCGTGCCTTCCTATTTGTGTTGAGAAAAGCGATTGTGGTGTGCAGGTCATGCTCGCGGATTGCCGTGAGGAGTGAGATCTGTGATGCGACCTTGCGGGCATCGACAACGTCGACGCCGTTGATCCTGATGAAATCGGCATCTTCGGCCATCCTTCGGTAGTTGTCATCGGTAACAGCTGGAATGACAATCCGGTAGTCGGTGATCAACCCTTCTTTGATCGCTTGACCAAAGGGCAGACGGTGGAACACCGGACCGTAGATCCTTTCGTCGTCCATCGAGGCGCGCTCGAAATCGACTTCGAGTCCCTGTCGCAAGAGCGCGGTTCCGAAACCTTTCTGAGTGGCTGTCATAAATAGCCGCCGCGTAGCCCGGATCTTTTCGTCGTGCAGGATCGTGGCGAAAAGGGCGACTATCGGACCGGCGGTGTGATGTGCCTCATCCGCAATGGCCAGGTCGAACTCGTGACCGACCAAAATCTTCTGTGCTTCCTCAACGCGCGGGGCCGATTGGTAGGTGCAGAACACCACCTTCATGCCTGGCTGTGCCAAAAACCTCGCTATGTCTTCTTTTTTGGTGGTGATGGGAAAGCCCACCTGGCTCACCTTCAACCCGGCACCGTTGTTAATCGGATCCTTGATCGTTTCGTCGGATCCCACGGGCAGGCTTTTGAATAGCGTGGTGATGTTTTGTCTCCATGCCACCATCGTCTGGCCCAATAGGGCGAGGGACGGCACCAAGACCAAGATGTTTTTCGCCTTGATTTTATTGGCGAAAAATACCGAAGTCAGGGTTTTACCGGTACCCGGAGGCATGATCAACTGCCCGCGGTCGTACGAGTTGAAGCCACTAACTAGGTCGGCAATCGCCTTAACTTGATAGGGGAGTGGTTTCTTCGGCTCAGGCTGCGGAACAACGGTTTCCAGTTCGGCGAACGATTTCGGCCAGTTCACCTGAGCTTTTTCCAGCAGGCCTCGATCCACAACGGTGACCGGCCGATCGATCTGACCCTCAAAGACGTTGGTGGCATTGGAGTGCGGATCGGGGGCAACACCGCTGGTGACCAGCAATCGATACGAAATGCCTTCGCGTGCCGAGTCGGCCAGGAATGTACCCATGTGGACGAACTTGATCGAACTACGGCGCTTGTAGCCCTTGGCTTGGATCGCCCAGAACTTCCCGTCGTCGTCTTCGGCTATCAGATCAGTACCGAGATCCTTGTTGCTCCAGCGGCCCGGCCACTCCAAGAAGTGCCAGACGTTCTTGAACTTAGGCTTCCATAACGGATCGTTCTCCAAGTACCACTTGACCAGCGATTCGAATTGATCGCCCTTCGTTTTTTTATGCTCACTGAGTTGGGACAAAAGCGCGGTGAGCGGCGATACAGCATCTGAATTTGACATGGCCCCCCTTCCAGCCTGCAGAGCGCGATCTAAGGGTCCAAATGTAGTGCGAGACGCGATGACCGCGGTCCCGAATCTAGTCGCGGGGCTGGCTCAACTGGCATTAAGCTGGGACCGCTCGCGGCCGATTATGGCGGCGATGTTGTGGAAAATCGATCACGGTCGATGCGAAGACCCTTCTTGCTCGGACCAGAGAATTGCTTGATAAGCCTGACTCAGCTGTCGCCAACCGCCCTAGGGGCACGTGCGGAGTACGTCGCGATTGACCTGGACTGCATTGCTACAAGTTGGGACTGGCCGGAGGATCGAGTTCCCGAACCTTCAGGCAACGGAAAATGCGAATTTGAAGTGCATCTTCATGCAAGATGCCCATATGTGGGGGGTGCCTTCAATTTTGGTTCGGGGTGGCGTGTGCTGACGATCCATCGCGCGGAGCGGGCGGACGCGCTACTGAGGCCGCTCACTGAACTCTTATTGGACTTCGCTTCCGACCCACTTACCCCCGAGGTTATCGCAGTTCCTTCAAAGGGAGTTGAGCGCTGGATCATGCAACAGCTCTCGCTGCACCTAGGTGCCTTTCGCGGATTGGATGGCGTGGCCGCCAATATTCTTTTTCCGAGCCCATCTCAATTGGTCGCCGACATTATTTCGTCGATAGCAGGCTGGGCTCCCAACACCGATCCCTGGACGGGCACTCGGCTGGTCTGGTCCGTCCTAGCGGTGATAGACGAGAGTTCCGGCGAGCCTTGGTCGGCCATATTGGCCCATCATTTGGGAAGTGATGACGTTGATTTGTCGCATCGTCAGGGGCGGCGTTTCTCCACTGCTTTGAAGCTGGCGCAGCTGTTCACAGCGTATGGAGACGCCCGGCCAGCGATGTTTTTGGACTGGCTCAGGTCTGACGACACCGATGGTTTCGGTGTTGGCTTGCGTGAGGACATGGCCTGGCAGGCCGCCTTCTGGCGGCGGTTGCGGGAGCGCATTGCGGCACCGAGCCCTGCGGAGCGGTTGGCCGGCGTGTGTGCAACTTTGCGCGAGCAACCAGACGCCTCCGACCTGCCTGCGCGGCTGTCGGTGTTCGGCCCCACCAGACTGAGCCGAACCGAACTGGCCGTTCTTGAGGCCTTGGCTGCAGGCCGAAGCCTACATCTTTGGCTGACCCACCCCAGCCCGGCGATGTGGGGGGCCTTGCGTGATATGCAGCCAGCTGTTCGTCGCGCAGACGACCGCACGGCGCTAGCAGGGGGAAACCCTTTGCTGATCAATTTATCGCGCGATGTGCGTGAGCTGCAGCAGCTACTCCCTGCCGATTCCGTAGACCTGCACCACGCGCTAGAGGTCGATGCCAGCACGGTTTTGGCGAGGATTCAGGACGACATCCGGCACGGTCGCGATCCCGCACAGTCGGCGGCGCCGATTCGTGCGGACCGCACCGTCGCCATCCATGCCTGCCACGGTCATGTTCGCCAGGTGGAAGTACTCCGTGAGGCGCTGCTGCACCTGTTCAACGACGATCCCACGCTCCAAGCCCGCGATGTCATTGTGCTGTCCCCGGATGTCGAAACCTTTGCGCCACTGATCACCGCCGCATTCGGCCCGATAGATGCCCCGCACCCAGGCCACCGACTTCGCGTGCGGTTGGCGGACCGTGGTCCAGCCCGTATCAACCCGCTGCTTCAATTCTTTCAGTTGCTCCTCAATTTGGGGGACGGTCGAGTGATGGCCAGCGAGGTCCTCGATTTGATCGCTTTTGGACCTGTTGCGCGTCGATTCGGATTTGCCGAGTTGGATCTTGAGACTCTTCGGCGCTGGGTCACTGACGGTGGTGCGCGTTGGGGGCTTGGGGAAACCCAGAGAGAGCTGTTCGGGTTAGCCGATATTCAGCAGAACACGTTCAGTACTGCGCGCGATAGGTTACTAGTGGGCGTGAGTGCTGACGAGTCCGCGCTCGAATGGCTAGGCACCGCGCTACCCCTCGACTACGTGGATAGCAGCGACGTCGATCTAGCGGGGCGATACGCCGAGTTCTTGGATCGCCTCGATGCGGCGCTGACTGGGCTAAGGGGCCCGCACGCGGCGCAGACATGGTCGGCACAGCTGGCCGAAGCATTGGATTTGATGACGGAGGTGGGCGAGGCCGATTTGTGGCAACGACACCAAGCGAGGCGCTTTCTAGGCGAGTTGAGCGAGTCCGCCGGAGATACCCAGTTGGCCCTTCCAGATGTGCGAGCGGTGATCGCCGACCAGTTTCGGCCCCGCCCCACGCGTTCGAACTTCCGTACCGGAGAGATCACCGTCGCGACACTGGTACCGATGCGCTTTGTTCCCCACCGAGTGGTCGCGGTGATCGGAATCGATGATGAAGCATTCCCTCGGGTAAATCACATCGACGGCGACGATATCTTGGCCCTGAATCCCTGCCTCGGTGAACGCGATCCACGAAGCGAAGACCGCCAATTGTTATTGGACTCGTTCATGTCCGCTACAGATCATCTGCTGCTCTTGTATACAGGCCGCGACCCGGTCAGCGGAGCTGACCGCCCGCCGCCCGCTCCACTGGCAGACATCATTGACGCCGTGAGTGCCACTGTCGAGCCGGGCGCAGCCGTCGTTACTCGACAGTCGTTACATCCGGTCGATGCCGCGAATTTCGTGGCTCCGCATCCATTCAGCTTTGACAGACAAGCGCACAGGGCCGCTGCGGAATTCCGCCGAGGCCCTAGACCCACACCGCCTTTCGTGCCGGCGCCACTGCCGGCAGCCGCCGAGGAGGAGGTCGATGTCGACGATCTGGTCGATTTCTTTTCCGACCCGACCATGGGATTCTTGCGCCAACGCCTAGGGGTCAGTCTTCCGCGGGATCCCGACGAAGTATCTGACGAGTTACCAGTGACTCTGACAGGGTTACCGGGCTGGCACGTCGGTGAGCGATTGCTGCGGCAGGTACTCGCAGGCACGACAGTAGATTCGGCCCGACAAGCCGAATTCAGACGCGGCACTCTGCCCCCCGGTCAGCTTGGCATCGCCATCCTCGACGAAATCACCACCGTCGTAGGCGCAATGAGTAGCGCGGTCATTGAAGCAACCCGCGATGCTCAGCGCAGCTCGATCCGCGTGGCACTTGAACTCGGTGCCTACCGCCTGACTGGGACAATCGGAGATCTTTACGGGACAACGCTGGTTACTGCCTCCTACTCCAACTTGGCACCCAAGCACAGGATTGCGGCGTGGATACGGCTCCTTGCCCTCCGAGCGCTCGGTCTGGTCTCCGATGCGAAGGTAATCGGGCGCCACAACCAAGGTGGGAAGCAAGCTACATTGAGCGCGCCGCCAGATTCTGCCGTTCTACTCACCGACCTGCTCGGCATCCGAGCAGCTGGACTCCGCGAACCTTTACCCCTAGGCCTGGCGACCTCGTACGCCTACGCTGCCCGCCGAAAGTCGATCAGCAGTGAGGATGCCTTCGAGCACGCCGTCAAGGCATGGACATCTACCAGCGCCGGAACTTTTCGCGTGAGTGGCGAGAACGACGAGAAGTCCATCAGCGTTGTCTACGGATCGGACGCGCCGTTCTCGGTGTGGTGGGACCGACCCGCACCTCCCTCGGAGCAGTGGTTTGAGGAAGAGCCACCGAACAGGTTCGCGCAGTTGACACTTCGCGTCTTCGGCCCATTGATCGACCACGAACAAGCTCGGATTTTGCGATGACCGGCGCTCCCGGCCCACCGACGTTCGCGCTGACGGGACTTCTACCGAGCGGCACTCAGGTAATCGAGGCCAGCGCAGGAACCGGCAAGACGTATACGATCGTAAGTCTGGCTGTCCGGTTCGTGGCTGAACAGGACATCCCTCTGGCCGAAATCATGATGGTCACGTTCGGCCGAGGTGCCACGCAGGAGCTGCGCGAGCGGGCACGTGAGCGATTCACCCAATGCGTTGAGGCGCTGTCTGATCCCGTCTCCGCACGTGACTCCGACGATAGGCTGATCTCGCATCTGGCCACCGGTTCCGACGATGAAGTTTCCCGGCGAGGCTTTCGGCTGCGGAAGGCGCTCTCGCAGTTCGACACCGCAACGATCGTTACTACGCACGCATTCTGTCAGCGGATGCTTGACGGCGTCGGTATTGCCGGTGACTTCGAGCCCGACGCCGCCTTCCGCGAGGACAGCGCAGACCTCGTCGGTCAAGTAAGCGACGACCGCTACATTGCCGACTACGCCAGGGTTGCGATACCTCAGATGTCGGCGAAGCTCGCCCGGAGGATAGCTACCGACGCTATAGGCGATCCCCAGGCCCTGCTCGTCCCCGCTGACGCTGACCCGGGATCCCCGGCTGCCGAGCGGGTTGCTTTCGCACAGCAAGTCCGCAACGAATTGAATCGCCGGAAACGGCGGCTGGGGGTACGCGACTACAACGATCTGCTGGTCCTACTGCGCGATGCGCTGGCCGACCCAGTCTACGGCCCTATCGCCCAAGACCGAATCAGGTCTCGATACCGAATCGTCCTAGTCGACGAATTTCAAGACACCGACCCCCTGCAGTGGGACATCTTGTCGGCCGCCTTCCACGGTGCGGTGACGCTGATACTGGTTGGTGATCCCAAGCAGGCAATCTATGCCTTCCGTGGTGCCGACGTCATGACTTATATCGACGCGGTCGGCATCGCTGAAAATGTTTCCGCTCTTGACGTAAATCGGCGCAGTGACGAGGGATTGATGCGTGTCCTTGACCACCTCTACCGCGGTGCAGCGTTGGGTCCCGACCAGATCGTGGTGCACAACGTCAGAGCCCACCACCAGGACCCCCGCGTTACCGGAGCGGCACCCCTGAGGCTGCGCTACTTCAGCCGTGGAGCATTCGGGGACTCTTCCAAAAACCCAGGAGTGGGGGTGGTTCGCCCGCGGATTGCCGAAGACCTCGCACAAGACATCGTCACAACACTGACCACTGGCCAGCAAATCCTCGACGACGAGACGTGGCGGGATCTCGAACCGAGCGACATCGCGGTACTCGTCCGAAAACGGGATCAGGGCTCACTGATTTGCGATGCGCTAACAAACGTCGCGGTTCCGTGCGTGCTCAGCGGGGGCGAAAGCGTATTCACCACTATCGCTGCAAGGGCATGGCATCGGCTGTTGGCCGCTTTGGAACAGCCCCACCGAGCAGGATTAATCAGGATAGCTGCACTGAGTCCGCTGCTTGGCTTCACCGCTGCAGAACTTGATGCCGGCGGTGACTCTCTGGTTGCGGTGCTCAGTGCCCAGCTGCGCACATGGGGCCAAGTTTTAGAAAGGTTCGGCCCGGCAGCACTGTTCGAGGTGGTCTCTGCCTGGCGGGATTTGGATGCCCGACAGCTGGCAGTTGAAGGCGGTGAGCGCATCTTGACCGATTTGCGTCATCTGGCCCAGCTTATGAGCCGAGTCGTTGACGACAATCAGCTTGGTCTCACATCGTTGAGTATGTGGCTGGCGGGTCATTGCGCTGAGGAACGCAACGCCGCGACATCAGATCGCAGCAGATTGCTAGACCGCGAGACCGCTGCAGTCCGAGTGATCACCATCCACGCCTCCAAAGGCCTTGAATTTCCCATCGTGTACCTACCGTACTGCTGGGACTTCTTCGAGCGAGATAAACCCGACACCTTCCTTGTACACGCAGAAGGTCGGCGACAGCGCGATGTCGGCGGGACGGATGGGCCGGGCTACGTCGAGCGACTCGCGGCTCATCGGCGTGAGGAGGCTGGCGAGGAACTGAGGGTTTTCTACGTCGCTGCTACCCGCGCCCAGAGCCGCGTGGTGGCCTGGTGGGTGCCAACGGATAAGAACACTCGCGGTTCACCTTTTCACCGGTTGCTGTTCGGCCGAACTGACGGGCAGGTTCAGCCCGATCCCAAACCTGCACTCCCGCAGGACGCAACTTTGGGCGACCGGTTCGCCGAGTGGGCCGCTCCGGTAGCCGAATTGGCGACCGTTGAAGCCGTTCCACCCCTGACAGTGTCCGATTTCTTACCTTCGAGGGGCCACGACGGGGAAGCGCTGGAATTCGCGAGATTCAACCGACAGCTGGACTGGTCCTGGCAGCGGACCTCTTATACCCGTCTGACCGCCAACGATGATCCGACAACGAGGGTTCTCAGCGAGGCCGAGGAGGCCGGACTGGTTGACGAACCGTCGATACCTAACGAACCGCCGATACCCAACGAACCGAATACCGCGGCTGCTTCGGAGAACTCCACACCATCACTGATGAATGAATTCACCGGCGGGACTTCTTTCGGCATCCTCGTTCACGAAGTCCTGCAGCGCATCGACACCTCGGCGACAGATCTTGTTTCCGAGGTCCGGGCCCGAACCCGCGAGGTTGTCACGAGCCGATCAGCGAACGTAGACGTCGACCAATTGGCCACCGCGTTGAGCGCGGTGATGACGACCCCCATTCCTGGAGGAAACCTCGGTGCGGTTGCACCCGCTGATCGACTAGTCGAAATGGATTTTGAGTTGCCGCTGGCCGGTGGCGACAATCCCCAAGAAGGAGCGGTGACACTTGCTGCGGTCGCGGACCTGCTTGAGATCCATCTGCCACCCGATGATCCGCTCAATGCCTATCCCGCAGTGCTGCGGACGATTTCGGGACCTATGCTGCTGGGCTACCTCACGGGCAGCATCGACGCGGTGCTTAGATTCGATAGCTCCCGATATGTAATCATCGACTACAAGACCAATAAGCTTTTCGCGGGTCTGTTGGACGCGACGCAGTTCGACCAAGCGGCCATGGCCGCGGAGATGATCCGCCACCACTACCCCCTGCAGGCTCTTCTGTACTCCGTGGCATTGCATAGGTACCTGCGTTGGCGCCAGCCCGGATACCTACCCGAAAAGCATCTCGGCGGAGTGCAGTACCTTTTTGTCCGTGCGATGGTGGGGGAGTCCACACCGCCCGGCTGCGGAGTCTTCGCTTGGAACCCGCCACCGACGCTGATCTCATCGCTTTCAGATCTGTTGGCGGGCACGTGACTCCAATGATCACGCGACAGGCCCTGCTAATTGATTTCCAACAAGCCGGCGTGTTAGGCCTTGCCGACGTACACACCGCCGCTCAACTATGTCGGCTTGCTGGCGAACCCAACCAGGATGTGCTGCTGGCGGTCGCTTTGGCTGTCGGAGCGCTCCGCCGTGGCTCAGTATGCCTGGAGCTCAATTGTTTTCGCGAAACAGCTGTTGATGCCGAAGGAGTCGACACGGACCTGGCGGCAAGTCTGGCGTGGCCTGATACAGCTGACCTTCTTGCGGCTCTGCAGGAAAGTCCGCTGGTGATCGGCGGACCGAATGGCCCGCTTCGCCCGCTGACTCTCGTCGAGAGTGATGGGGGATGGCTGTTGTACTTGGCTCGTTATTTTCGCCAGGAACAGGTCATCCGCACCATTCTGGATGCGCGGGCGGTTTCGCGACCTGTAGTTGATACGGCGTTGATGCGGGAAGCGCTCGACGATCTGTTCGTCGACGGCGAAGGTCGGCCGTCGCCGGCACCGGATCGCCAGCGAGTCGCCGCAGCCTTGGCGGTGACTGAGTGGACCACCATCGTCGCTGGTGGGCCTGGAACCGGAAAGACTCACACCGTAGCCCGAATTCTCGCGGCTCTCTATCGCCTGTACGGTCCCGCTTTGAGAGTTGGGTTGGCCGCCCCAACCGGCAAGGCCGCCGGCGCGCTCACCGAAGCCGTTGCCAGACAAGGTGCCGATCTCGGACTTCCGGATGGTTTGAGTGCGAAAACTCTGCACCGGTTATTGGGTTTGCGACGATTCGGTGGTCGACGATCTCAATACAATGCCGGAAATCAACTGCCCTACGACGTTGTTGTGGTGGACGAAACCTCCATGGTCTCAATCACCCTGATGGCTCTACTTCTCGAGGCACTTCCGGATGACTCGCGGCTGATTCTGATGGGTGACCCTGACCAGCTCACATCAGTGGAAGCTGGCGCAGTGCTTGACGACCTGGTTCATCGGCCACAGGCCGGTGTTGTAAGCGAAGACCTTTCGGCCATGGTCGCCGTTGACCTGGATGCTTCGACAACCTTGGAAGAAATTGCGATCGGCGAGGAAGAGGTTCGGCATCTCGCAACCGGAGTCGTTCGACTGGCTCGTGGACACCGATTTAATGCTTCGATTGCCGCTCTGGCAGATGCAATACGGCTCGGCGAAGTCGACGAAGCCCTGGCGCTGTTAAGGGACCCCGCGGAGCAAGCGGTCGTGCTCTGTGGACCCTCGGACCACGAGACAGTCCGCGTAGACATTGTGTTGGGTGGTGTGGAATTGGTTGCCGCAGCCGAGCGGGGGGACATCGAATCTGCGCTAGGCGCGCTCCGGAGCCATCGGCTCTTGTGTGCCCACCGAGAGGGCCCATTCGGTCGTCGGCACTGGGACGATATCGTCCGCGACTGGACTGCGGCCGCAGTAGGGCACGCCTTGGATCCCCACCAGTTCTATGCTGGCCAGCCGCTTTTGATAACCGCAAACGATTACGAGGCCGGTGTCTTCAATGGTGACATCGGAGTCGTTGTTGCCAATGCCGACGGTTTGATAGCGGCGATCGACCGAGGCGGAGATCCTCTCTTGCTGGAGCCAAGCACGTTCTCCTCCGTGCAGACCGCATATGCAATGACGGTTCATCGGAGCCAAGGAAGCCAGTACGAGGCCGTGTCGGTCGTGTTACCGGACCAAGCTTCGCCACTTCTGACCCGGCAGCTGCTCTACACCGCTGTCACTAGGGCCCAGCAGCGTGTGCGCATCTTGGCCACCGAGGAGTCGGTCGCTGTGGCGGTTAGTCGACAGGCGCAGCGCGCATCCGGGCTAAGGCGCGAGCTTCGCGGTATTTGGAGGCGGTCCTGAGCAAGTGCTCATTCGCCTTAGTGGAAATGGCGTTCGGGGTGTCGGCCGCCCGCCGTATATTGCGGACATGACTGCGAGCAAAGACTTCCAGCCGAGCGCAACGACCCTGCTCGCTTACAACATTCTGGTGGAATGCGCGCGTTCCCGCACCAAGACGACCTATATGAAGATGTACAACCAGATGGCGCCAGACTGCGGATGGCCGGCGCAAACTCCGGGACACGCATGGATGGCACGCCTTAAGCCGCATCTCGCTATGGTGGGTGACCTCTGCGGGCAGCGTGGCGAGCCTTGTTTGTCGGCATTGGTACGCCAACAAAACGACACCATCGGTAAGGGTTTTGCAACCGCATTTTACAACTGTTACGGCACCCGAATAACGCGTCATGATGACGGGTGTCCATGCGGCAACTGTACGCAATATATTCAGAAAGCGGCCAAGGATGAAACGTTGAAATGTTTTGAACTATGGCAAGGAAAATAGTGTCCAAATAGTAGTTGGGAGCCCGCGAACTTGGATTCCTGCAAGTCTTTAGTCGGCGGGAGCGTCTACCAATTCGTAAATTAGCTCGTCGTTAGATAACAGCGAGTCGCCTCTGATGAAGTCGTATGCTGTGGATGTTGAGGAGGGGTCGATGATCGAGTATCCAGCAGAGGCATACGCGCCAGATGGTAAGCTGTGGTGGGAGCTTGATAAGTTGCCGGGCTCGAAACGCCCTTATGGCGTTGAACGGAAACTAGCAGCTTGGCTGCGATTCAACAAAAAGATCGGCGAAACGTTTACCACCAAAGAGGCTCGAGCTGCGATCGGTGAGCCGTCCGGCGGGCCAAACGAAGACGAGCACTTCCAGCGCCGGTTGCGCCAATTGAGGGACAAAGACAGTTGGGAAATTCCGTCTCAGAAATATGACAGCAGTCTTGAAAACGATCAGTACCGAGTCGACAAGTATGGATGGCATCCTGGATGTGGGGAGGATCGGCCTCGCGCGGCGACTGTTAGCAACAAACTGAAGCGTATCGTCTTCGATCGGGATGGATCGACGTGCATGATCTGCGGTGCGCGCGGCAGTGAACCGCGTATCGATAACCCAAATAAAAGGGTTGCGCTGACCGTGGGCCATGTGCTTTCGAATAACTATGGTGGTGCCGCGGTGATCCAGAACCTACGCACCGAGTGCTCCGAGTGCAACGAGACGGTGCGGTCCGACATGTCCAAGCCCGAGTCGCCGGATGAAATTGCAACCGCAGCGCGAGGTTTGGCCAAAGCTGATCGTATCCGACTGGCAATGTGGATAACTGCAGGTCGCTACATTCGCGATCAAACGGAAGAGGTCTACGACCGCTACCGAATGCTCGCCCCCGGCGACAAAGAAATCGCGAAGGCTGAAATTCTTAAGATCGCTGGAATGTCGGACTCAGGCTGAGCGCACGATAGACAGGAGCTGCTCAGTTTTCGCGCCAAGGCCGACTCCAATTGCTTCCGCTATCGCTTCACCGACCGCTCTTGCGACAGGGGGCGGGAAGGCATTTCCGATTTGCCGGTAGGCGGCCGTCTTGCGGCCGAAGAATCTCCACTCAGATGAGGGAGGAAAACCCTGTATTGCAGCGGCCATTTCAAGTGTGAGTCGTGGCTTGTGATCGAAGGGCGTCGTGTCATTTGGGCCTTGGTTAGCTATACCCCTGCCATCCACTCCCAGTGCATCCCAGGCCATGCGTGCCCGAGTTGGACCGAGGTCCGGACCACCGTGCTTCCGAGAACCGCCAACGATCGTCGGACCTATCCCGTTTGCGCGGTTGTCTGCCCACTCTTCGGCTCCGGTCCAGCCGTCTCGAGCCATAAGCGCTCGGAGTGCATCCCCCACTGTCGGGGGTACGCCTACAGGCCGAGGCCATTCGAATTTCCTGAAGTAGCGGTGCTTCAGGGCGACCAAGATGAAACGGGGTCGCAACTGCGGAACGCCGAACTCTGAAGCGTTCAGCACCTGCCAGTCAGAGGCATACCCCAGCTCCGACAATCGATCTTGAATTCCTTTGCGGTAGGAGGCGAACTTCGCAGTAGACAATCCGCGAACGTTCTCAAGCATTACGGCTTTGGGATTGACTTCTTCGACTAGACGAAGAGCCTCGGGAAACAGGTCGCGTTCGTCATCTTGCCCCAGCTGTTTGCCGGCGATTGAGAATGGGGGGCACGGAACCCCTCCGGCTAGAAGGTGGATTTTTCCGCGGTACTTCCTTCCGGCGATCGTGCGGACATCCCCCTCGTGGACGTTCCAACGCGGCCGATTTAGTCTCAGCGTCTGGCAAGCGTCAGGGTCGATCTCAACCGCGAGTTCGTGAGTGAACCCTGCAGCCTCAAGGCCTAGCGATTGGCCTCCTGCTCCCGCGCAAATCTCAAGACAGGTCATGTTGCCACCCATCCGGCCTACTCCCATCGTACGAACATATGTTCGAAAGGCTACTTGGTGCCCACTGCGCCGTCAAGCGCCTCCCTCGTACGTTATCGGTGTGGGGGCGGCTAATTGGCCAGGCACGCCGACTGGGAGGCAGCCGGTGGCGGCCGATGTCTAGGCAATGTCGCCGCGCAATTTGTGAACCGGTAGCGGCCGACGGTCGACACGGAAGCGGATGCTCAGCCCGTGCAGACCGCGGCGGACCCCCATCTCAATCGCTGTGCCAGCCGTCTTCTGTAATTGCATCCGACGCCGCACATTGTTGGTTGGTGGCGTCAGCTTCTGATTAGACAAAGCGCTCCTCTCGGCCAGTTGAGTCTGGAGCGGATGGGAGGACGCGGCGCACCTAGCGCGGGCCGTCAGACCGCTGGCTTAATCTTTCCAGCATGACCTCACATCCTAGGACGGACGCCAATTCGCAGTACGCCGTCAAGCAGGTGCGAGGCCCATTCTTGGAACTACCGCCACACCCGGGTCATACGGGGTCCGATAGAGATTTCACCGCCCTATGCGCCAGTCTTCGGGAAAAGGGTGTCCCGCTGGCTGCCGACCTGTTCAGCGGTGCCGGCGGGATGAGTTTGGGCCTTGAGGAGGCTGGTTTCCGAGTGGTCTTGGGCGTCGACCACTACAACTTTGCGGTCGATACCCATCGACACCACTTTGCCGGTATGTCGGTTGACGAGGACTTGGCGGATCCGCAGACCATCAAGCGGGTGGCTCGATTGTTGAAAAGCAACAAAATTGAAGTACTTGCGGGCGGCCCGCCATGCCAGCCGTTTTCGCGGGCCGGCAGATCGATGATCCGTCACCGTGTTCTCACCGGGGCAGCGGACCCCCACGACGAACGACGTGACTTGTGGAGATCATTCCTGGAGGTGATTCGGCTGGCACGTCCGAAGGCTGTCATTATGGAGAACGTCCCGGACATGGCCCTTGACCGCGAAATGTTCATTTTGCGCAGCATGACCGAAGAACTGGAGCGGATGGGCTACTCCGTCTCAGCCCGAGTGATTGACAGCTGGCGGTACGGAGTGCCCCAAATGCGACAGCGTCTTCTCTTGGTCGCTCTCAAGGACCGGGTCAGCTTCAACTGGCCCGAGGAGTCCGAGAAGCGTGTCACGCTCTGGAATGCGATCGGGGATATGCCTGCGGTGGAGGGCGGCTGGCGTCCTGAAGGTGGTGCGGCAGGGTGGGCCGAGTATTCAGGACCGCGGACCGAGTTTCAGCGGTGGATTCGGCGCGGCGTCGGCGCAGACGATGCGCATAAGCTCTTCGATCACATCACCAGGCCGGTACGCGACGACGATCGCGCCGCCTTTGAGTCGATGACCCATGAGACCAAGTACACGGACTTGGCTCCTGAGTTCCAGCGCTACCGCAAAGACATTTTCGACGACAAATACAAGAAGCTCGACGAAAATTTTCTCTCCCGCACGATCACCGCACACATCGCCAAGGACGGGTATTGGTATATCCATCCGCGGCAGCCTCGTACCCTGACCGTGCGCGAGGCCGCGCGTATCCAGACATTTCCCGATAACTTCCGGTTCGCGGGCCCACCGTCGGTGGCATTCAAGCAGATTGGCAATGCGGTGCCACCCCTGGTGGGAGAGGTGATGGGTCGCGCCGTGCGCGCATCGCTGGGACGTGGGCTCCAGTCGACCATTTCGACGCGGGAGACTGCCGCCAAGTTGGCCCGGTGGTTTGAGGCGAAGTCGCCGGTTACTGCGATGCCTTGGCTCGGAACGGACAATCGGTGGAAGTTCTTACTGGCCGAATTGTTGCTGGATCGTGCCACACCTACCGTTATCAACGCGGTTTGGCCGGTCATCGACTCCCAGGCCCCAGTCGGTATGGGTTCGTTGCCTCTCGCGACCGACCTCGAACTTCTGCAGGAGCTTACCTGCGGTATCGCTCGCGGCCAAAGGATGCCCGTGGTGGAAAAGCTCGTTGAGCAGATGACCGCCGCGCCCGATGCGTTGTGGAAAGCCGCTATTGACCGCTCGGCTCTTCCGGTGCTCCCAGCGGCATTGTGCGACTTGCTCGAACTTGCCGTGCCCATTGATTCAGAAGAAAATGACAGCGAGGAACCGGTCCTGATCACAAAGGGTGTTCTCCGTGTCGCAAGTCGGTTCTTGGGCAACGATGCCGACAAGAGGAACGTGCAGACCGATGGACGAATTGCGGTGGCTTCGATGATCGGCTTCGGGGAGGATTCCCGTCACGCACATTTCGGGCTCATCGCCTTGGCGTCCGAGAACTGTGTGGTTGAAAAGCCGCGATGCGGAACCTGCCCGTTGCGCCGCTGGTGCGTTGCCGCCTGCAGTTAGAACCCCAAACCTCTTGCTATTTGGGGGTGTTGGCGGCTCATTACCTCCATAACCTTCTTTAGGCTCTCGTATTCGCCAGACTGAATCGCGGCTGACTTCAGTGCCACTCCGACTTCCGATAACGCACCAGTGGTCGGTGTGGAAGCCCCCGACTCCGGTTCATCGTTGCCGGAACCATTTTCGTCCGATTCGGTATTGTGGCGGCGATAGACACGATCCGCCAAAATGCACAACTCGCTAACCGGTCGCTCCAACATCTGCTTCAGCTGGGCGGGAACTGCTACCCGCATCTTTGCAACGTTGATGTTGAAGACCTCGTCCAAGTTGCAACTGAAGTCGAGGCTGGCGCGGGCGAGTTTGGTGTGTTCGTCGATGCCCCGAGTGCCAGCCCAGCTTCCCCACTGGACGAGCCGGTTCTCGCGGTAAACATAGAGTCCCTGTTGACGGTTCCACTTCAGCGGGCCGGCAGCTTCCTCAAATGCATCTAGTGAACTGAACGACCGTCTTCCGGGAAGGATATAACGCCGGAGTTGGACTGCCCCAACGCCATTAAGGCTCTCGAGTTCGAATTGCTGATTGGTGAGCTGCTGGGTACCGGGTTCGTGTCTAACGAACGGGTCCCATGCCCGGACCTTCTCGCCGTTCACGCGAATCGTGATCCGCGGTGCGTTGTTCTCGCCTGTCAGGAATCGATGGAAGACCATCGCCAAGTGGCGCCTTGTCTTCACAGCCAAGACTTCAAACCGCCGCTTGGCCCATCCGCTGTCGGCTCCGGAAGGCGGCAAAACCCGGTCCAGTTTCTGCCAAACCACGACGGTCCCACTGCCGGTCGCGAGCATCTCCTCGCTCCGTGTGATGGCGGAATCTCGCGGGTTTTCTGCAAGAACCCACTCGTCAAATTGCTCGATAAGGTCAAGGTCCAACGAGCGCCAGAGGGGACGCCTGCGGTCGGCGCGCCGTGAGACCACGGTCAAGCAACGGGCCTGAGACAGAGAGGCGGTCTTCAATCCCAGGCCGTAACGTCCGAGGTCACCCGATCCGTAGGTTCGGCGGCTCCCAAAACGAAGTGCCTCTGTCATTCCGCGAGGGTTCAGTCCCTCGCCATTGTCAGCTATGTAGACCGTTGATTTCTCGCCGGCGAACTCGATCTCGACTGCAATGTCGGTAGCGCCCGCTGAGATGCTGTTATCGATCAGGTCGGCGACGGCGCTGACGAAGTCGTAACCGATATCGCGCAGTGACGACGTGAGTCGAGCTGCCGATGGTTCAGCATTGGTCAGTTTCATTCGGATGTCTCCGTGGTGCTTGGCGTGTGGCGGCTTAAGTTAATCAGTGGCATCGGACAATGGTGAGTCGACGCGCGCACAAACGTCTCCTAGCTGTGCATTCTGTGAAGATTGGGACTCAGGGGGAACTTGTTGCGAGTCAACTAGATGACCGACCGTGTCCATCGCGGCACGCTCGAAACCTGGCAAAGGCTCCACCGCGCCCCGTACGGTGTCTAGAATTCGCAAGCTGGAGGAGTGTTTGCCGAATGTTGGGGGAGCAAATGGTCTGGGCCCAAGGTGCCGCTGGGGGTGAAGCCGCGGATACGTCCCCCGAGCTACTACGAAGATAACCCGCGTGCTCGCACGCGACACCGCTCGATCCGTTTACCTTCGATGGGAGTCTTCTTGTCTGGAGTCATTTTTCCGAATTGGGAATTCGCTCCCCATCATCCTATGTCGAAGCAGCGGGATCCAATTCAAGGTGAGTTCTTCAACACTGACTCGATCAAGAATGCCGCCGACGAAATTGTGAGGGAGGCGATTCAAAACAGTCTCGACGCGGCAGTCGGCGGGTTGGTTGTCGTCCGAATTTTCATCTCTGGCGAAGCTTGGGCGGTGCCAGCGGACGCGGCGGCTGAGTATTTCGGTGAGCTAAAGTCCCACGCCGAGGCTTGCGGGGCACCGGTCGAACTGATGAACACGCCCTGCCGGCACGTCGTGATCGAGGACTTCGGAACGTCCGGTCTCTGTGGCGACGTGAGTAGTACTGAGGAACCTCCGCCGGGTCAGAGGAACGACTTTTTCTACTTCTTCAGGGCGGAGGGCAAGTCCGGAAAGTCGGGAGCCGACCGCGGTCGGTGGGGGGTGGGCAAGTATGTCTTCCCGAAGGCCAGCACATTGAACACTTTTTTCGGGATGACAACCCGCGGTGCGGATTCCGATGTTCCAGGACCTCTGCTAATGGGCCAAGCCGTGATGCGGAACCACAAAATCGGTGATTCGGGCTACGAGCCTGACGGTTGGTGGGCCGATCTCGTCGGTGAGGTTCCGGTTCCGACGTGCGACACCGAGGTTATCGATCGCTTTCGTAAGACGTGGCACGTCAGACGAAAGGACGAGCCTGGCATGTCGGTAATTGTCCCCTACGCGGACGATTCCCTTACGGTCGATGACCTTCGGCGTTCGGTGGTCCGCGATTACTTCGTTGCCATCCTCTCAGGCGCACTCGAAGTGCAGATTGAGGCGCCCGAGATTGAGCCCATATCGGTTACAGCCGCAACTTTGGATACTGTTATTGAAGACCTTGTCGGCGATGAGCGCGAGCAGGTTCAGCGCGATGCCGCATTAGTCAGATGGTCCATTCCAGAACCAACTAATCTAATCGCTCTCGGAGTCACGAAGGGTTATCCCGCTTGGACTTCCGAGTCAATCGGAGTACAAGAACGAGCCTCGATCCGCGACGCTCTGGGGGAGGGTTTACCTGTTGCGGTTCGCGTGCCAGTAGTTGTCACTTCCAAAGAAGATGATGGCCCTCGTGAATCCCATTTTGACGTGTTGCTGTCTCCAGAAGATGACAGTCGTCGCCTGCCCCTGTACGTACGTGAGGGAATCATCGTGTCCGAGGCAGTTCAACGGGGGGCCATCGGTGGTGTCCGAGCGATAGTCACCATTCCTGCGGGCTCGCTCGCGGATCTACTCGGCGATGCCGAGGGTCCGGCCCACACCACTTGGAGCGAGAAAACAGCGAGATTTCGTAACAAGTACATCAACGGTGCTGCGTGGCTCACCTTCGTGAAACAAGCCCCCCGGAGGATAGTGGAGATTGCCCGAGAATCCGACGAGCTGGAAGACCGCACGATTACCGCGGATTTCTTTTCGGTGCCGGATGACAGCGCTGGCGCAGCCCGAGGCGGGAGTGCCGGCCCGCCGAAGCCCGGAGACAAGACGGGGAAGCCGGTAGTCGCAGTTAGCCGCCCACGCCGGATCAACGTTGCCAGAAGCGGTGATGGCTTTATCGTGACCTTGACCGAAAACGGCACCGGCGTCCGATCGATCGACGTTTCGGTTGCCTACGACAGGCGTGGAGGGAACCCCTTCGCGAAATGGTCAGTCGACGACTTCGACCTGAAGTCGATGGAAGTAGAGATCACGGGCGGCACTGAAGCCTTACGAGAGGGCAATCGGCTGTTAGTTGATGTCACGAAGCCTGACGATCTCAAAATACAACTGCAAGGGTTCGACACGAATCGCGACCTGCGGGTGAATGCCAGAGAGGTAGACCCGAATGACGCGAATTAATTACACCGGCCGCAAACGGATCTACCGCGAAAACGTCCAACTTCGGTTGACCGCAGCGGATCGCCTTAAGCTGCAGGTAGATCGCATCGATTTGTCCGACATTGACCTACCGGGTGATGCGCGAATCATTCTTGAGGCACAGGTCCGCACCAATCTCGTTCGAGTGGAATGCGGCACCGTTGCCAAACCTAAGTTGCCCTCCAGCGAACCGCTCCCGGAATTCGACTGCCCCGAGGGAATCACCTTCCGAGTGAAGGTAGTCGGCGTCTCAGGCGAAAGTGACGGAAAGCTCCTCGCAGCTGCAGACGGGTTGAGGGCAACAACGGATGGCGAGCAGGCCGATCGTCAGTCATTGTTACCCGTCCGGCCCGCCGACATAGGGCAACTGCTCTGGCGGCTTGATTTCGACGACACCGGATCTCCCAATCTCTTGATAAACAAGTTCTTGCCTAATGGGTGGAATGAGCTTGCGAGACAACCGTACTTCCGTGCACTGGTCTTTCCCGAGGTGATCCGGCAGGTGGCTGCCTGGGTCGTGGACCACTTGGACGATGCTATTGACAATCCCGATTCGCCGGCCGCCCCTTGGGTGAAGTATTTCAAAGTTGAACTCGGACAAGATCTGTTGGCAGTGGCGATTCCTTCGGGCGATGAAGAGAGTCGACAATGGGCCCAGGAATGGGCAGACGAGATCGCGGAAAAATTCGGCCGAAAACACAGGTTCTTGGAGTCGGTGGGCAAGATACTCGGAGATGAACAGTGACTGTGATCGCTCTCAGAAGATTGAATCCGAGTGGGATCGATGCGGCTGCCGATCTTCTCGACCGTATTGATGCAGGCGACGCTTCCGGCGCCTCTGAGATTCTTGATGATCCCGCTCTCACGGAACTGATTCCCGATGCCGCGCCGATTGAAGTCCGCTCATTCGCGAACAGGCTCGAAGCCGGCGACTACTTCTCGAAGTTGCTGGAGCCTTTGGCGGCCAAGTCGGGGCGTGTCGCGATCGCAAGGGACAAGGGATTGTGGACTTGGCTTGCTCTCGCATGGATGGAGGTTCTGGCGCCGCCGTTGGAAGACGGGACTCGGAAACTCAAGGCCCACAACAGGTGGATTCCGAATGTCGAGGATTACCGCAAGTACTATCGCCACCTCTTGGCCGGTCCCTACCTGATATACGAAGCACATAAAGACGATCCCGCGCGAGCTCTCGCGGTGCTCGCGACGCCGGTTGACAAGCCGGGTGAGGTGGTCGAACAATTTGCATCACGGCAGGAGATGATTGCCAGCTTCAGCCTCATGGCCGCGATCACTGCTCTTTACTACGACCCCGCGAAAAGGCAGATCAAACGGGGAGCCGCCGGGAAGGCTGCAGGCAGTTCCCGCCGCCTTGCCGATGTATTGGGGCAGTTTGATGTCACGTGGGACATCTACGGCATGCCTAGCGACGAGATTCTTGGCTTGCTGCCAAGCGAATTCGATCGATTCAAGTCAGCTTGAGAGGGATGCCGTGATAACCGAATCAGAACTTCCTGCGAGCGTTCCGGGTGAACTCAGTGAGGCCGACCGCCAATTTGCTATCGCTTTGCTTCAGAATGTCATGAAGCCGCGTGAGGTCCGCGATGCCCTCGTCCGATTTTCCGGGGGCACTTCAAATAAATCCATCGAGTTGATTGTCGCCGCGGCCGAGCACGCCGGCAATCCATCGCAATCGCTAAAACTCCCAGATCAGAGTTTGATCCAGCTCCTCATGGACGTTGCTGGAGAGGATCTTCTAACCGATCGTGAATTGCGCAGAATCATTGCCGACCAAGCCAGCACTGATGTTCTTGAGGAGCTGCACGACTACCCTTCGGAAACCCGCGGTAGGGGAGGGCGGGCTACGAAAGTAAAAGCTGTTGCGAGTAGGAAGTGGCACCCAGGCAAAGGGTGGGCCAATCACTTTGCCCGATCCATCGGTCTACCGCGCATCTTCGCCGGATCGCGGGGCGAGGCGGCCTTGGATGACGCCTTGGAGGTACAGCCCTTTGTTCCCTTGCCGCTACTGGCGGACTTCCAGGAGGATCTTTTCGGCGAAGTCGTTAAGTTACTCGACGCCGCATCCGACAACAACCGCGCGATTCTGACACTGCCGACGGGCGCCGGCAAGACCCGAACTGCCGTCGAGGCTCTGCTGAGTTGGTGGCGGAGCCGGCCCGAGCGGCCGACGATCCTTTGGATTGCGCAGAGTGAAGAGCTTTGCGAGCAGGCGGTTCAAGCCTTCCGGGAGGTCTGGGTCGACTTAGGTCACCGCAGCGACGCTGTTCGTGAGACGCTCACTATCGGCCGTCTCTGGGGCCAGGCGAATGCGGATCCCCTCGAGTGCGGGGTAGTTGTGGCGAGTGTTCAGAAACTTCACGCCGCTGCAAAGGGAGAAGGCCAAGAACTCAAGCAGGAAAACATGGATGCTCTCGGTGAGGTTATGGGAGTCATCGTTATCGACGAAGCTCACCGCGCACTTGCTCCTAGTTACGCCACCGTATTGGGAAGCTTGGGAGTGAGCTTCCGCGGTAAGACGAGGCGATCGACTCCACTATTGGGTTTGACGGCGACGCCCAGACGTGCGAATCACGACGAGACGCTCCGATTACGCCGACGATTCCACGATCGCATTCTGAATGCGCCGGCGCTGGGTAGCGATCCTTTGACGACTCTGCGTGAGCGGAAAGTTCTCTCCAGAGTGGTGTTTGAGAGCTTGGACTACCACGCGCCGATTAACGATCTATCTCAATCACCTAAGTACAGTAAGTACTTCGAGAACTTCGAGGATGTCCATCCTGATGTCCTGAAGGCGCTCGGAGAAGAACACGAGCGAAACCGAGAGCTCGTCCACAGAATCCGTGCCCTGGACCCAGACTGGCCTGTGCTTCTTTTCGCCTGCTCCGTCGCTCATGCACAAGCTATGTCAAGCCTTCTCCAACGCAGTGGACGTTCGTCGGCATGCATCACGGCCAAGACGCGTTCGTCTACGCGGCGGGGTCTGATCGAGAGATTCCGTTCCGGCGCGGTCTCGACCCTCTGCAATTACGGAGTTCTCACGACAGGCTTTGACGCTCCGAGCGTTCGTTGTGTTGTTGTCGCACGACCGACTGCCAGTCGTATTCTCTATGAACAGATGATCGGGCGCGGTTTACGGGGACCCCTCTTTGGCGGGACTGAAGAATGCCTAGTGATAGATGTCGACGACAACATCCAGTGGAGGAATGAACCGGTACTGGTGCAGTATCCGAATCTCGAGCGCGAAATGCGCTATGCGACTTAGGTAATGGATGGTTGAAGGCCCCACCGCTTGGTCTTCGGCGAAAGTATAAGCCTATCGATGCATTTTGCCGTCGTCTGAGCAGCCGGTCCGTGAACCAGCACGCCTAATTCATGCGCGGCGTGTAGGCCCCTGAAGGATAGGTTCGCAGAACCGATCATTGCGTGAGTGCGGTCAGCAACAAGAACTTTGGCGTGTATGCCGTCATTTTTTGACTCATGCGGAAAGTTCCATACCTCGACAGTTCCTGGATTTCTACGAATCATTTCGCGAAGCTTCTCTCGCAGCCAATATTTCTTATCGTCTGATACTGATTCCAAGTCGTCGACGATAATTCGAGTTTTGATGCCGGCCGCGGCTCGCTCGTCGATCACGGCGAGGACTTCATCAGCGCCATCTGTAAGACTGTAGACAGTTATGTCCAAGCTGGAACGAGCGGCGCGGATGATATCTCCGAGCTTCACGGATAGTGATCTGACATTACCGCCGAGCCACTCCATCCCCGTCACTAGAATTTCCGAATCCTCGAAGACTTCGGTCACGGCCGGTGGTCTCTCAAGACGATTCGGTCGAGTCCACGGTTCTGCCATTCACATGATGTCTCCGATGCCAATAGGCACGAGTAGCAGACGGCGCCGATTGTGTTGTGGAGCGGCGACTCTTCGCACAGCGGGTCATTGGAGCAGGCGTCGAGGTCCTCTACAGCATTCGAAAGCACCTCATCAAAACGTTTGGCCATCTCAATTAGCCCGCCGAGTGTGCCATCCCCACCCGGCTGTGCCGTGTATAGGAGCAGCCCGCCCTCGGTTCGACCTTCGATCTTTCTGACGTATACCCGTTCGCGGATTGCCGCTGATGAGTAGCCGGAATCGATAGAAAGAGCTCGAAGGAGCCGATGGGATAACGTGTGCCACCAGATGAAGACTGGGTCGGTCGGGCATCTGTCATCTAACGCGGCACGCCAAGCATCGACCCGCTCGCCCGAGAGCTCTAGAGATCCGTTGGGAAGATCGAGGAAAATACCCTCTCCGAAGAGCTCTACTCCCGGAAACCAAGCCGAGGCACCGTGATCGAAGCGGACTGGAGTCGGGGGGCCGCCCAATCGTTGGTAGCCGGTTTGTGCGATCACGACCCGCAGTCGGCTGACCGGCGTGACCCTAATTCGCAATCTGCTGAAATTGGGATCTACTGTGCGTACGTCTGCGAGGTGAATTTCGATGAGCGGTGGGGTACCGGCGACCACCGGTGGGACGGCGGGTACCCCGATCTCAGCCGCGCGCTGGAGAAAGTCGAACTCTTCTTCGCGGAGGTCTCTAGCTTCCCCGGCATTTAGGCCAAGCACGTCATCAATGGCGTTTCGGATTTGAACCCAGGGGGTTTCCCCAAGTCTATGTCGGGTGCCCGCCGTTAAGGGAACTTTTTCGTTGCACTCAACCCTTTTTCGGAAGCTTTGCTCATCGAGTTCCTCGTCTTCGTGAAGCACCTCGATGCGTGCCTTAATTGCTGGATCGCCTAACGCCTGATGTAACCAGAGCGGCATATCGCCGATGGTCAAAGCCGTTTCATGAACCGGTACGTGGAGATTGGAAGCGCCACGTTGGATGATCTTTGCGTCTTCAGCGCACTCTTGGGGTGCGCTGAAGAACTCGGGCCTCTTGCCGGAGCATCGTTGCGGCCTTGAGTAGATTTGGCCGAAGTTCTCCCTCGCGTTGCACTTCAAGCACGTCAGCCATGATTGGCGTAACGACCGACCGGCGCCTTCCCAACGGAATTGATCGCTGCGGCAGCGTGCACCTTTGTGCACCGCAACCGTCCAATCGACGTCGTCGAGATGTCCATCCTTACAGCAGCGCACGAATCGGATAGCCTCTCGGCCCGCCTTTTCCTTTCGTTCCCAGTCCATCATCCGGTCACATTCGCGACATCCAATCTCTACCGCGTATAGCACTTGGAAGCCTGCATGCTTGGTGCAAAGCGCCCACATTGGAAAGCGCTCCGTAGGGTAGATGTACCTGCTGGAAGGAACACTCAGCTCATCGTTTGTTGGTACTCTCGAGATCCGAGCGCCACCCAAGGCGCTGGAGCTCAGCCTTTGCTCTGTGATTTCGAAATCGCTTGGCGCTTTACCTAATTCGATCATGAGGCGATCCATTGTCCTGACCACGACAGGGCCAGATGGCGTCTCCAAAATCGAACCCGGGCCATAGGAAAAGATGAACTGCGACGCGCGGACCGCCTGGTTACCTGTACTCATGCTCAATTAGCTCCTTCCGCGGAATGTGATGGTTGCTTCAACCTCGCGGAGTGAATTCGGCGCGTTCTCGTAGGCGACGTCGAACTTGCTTGCCGTGTGAGCCAAGTCGCCCAGGACCACAGGAAATCGGGCTGGATTGATCTGTGTAGATTCAAAGTAGAGAAGTTCTGGGTGGAGCTTCGCCAAGTGATGCCAGCGGTCAAGTTCGGCAGCGAGATGTTGGGCCACCTCGCCCGCAGCGGGCCTTCGCAGTCCGGGTTGCGACTGAGCACGCATTTCAAAGATCTCGGAGAGAAGTTTTACTTCCTTCGCCCCTCGGTGTGCCGCCATCAGTGTCGCTTCGGAATACCAACCCCCGGACAACCGCTCTTGAATCCGCCAAGGAAGTTCGACAGGGCAGGAATCAGTCTCTGTGGTGAAAATCGACGCGTTTCGGAGTAGCGCGACCGCCACGGGTCCGATGCCGTGGTCGCGGGCGCGCTCAGCGAAAGGGTTGACCGTTACTGGCTCGACGTATCGATAAATCGCGTCGTGATACCCGGCGAAGTATTCATAGTGATTCAGGTCGCGGGGACGGGATGCCCTAAGGAACGTTACGACCAAGGCGCCCGCCGTGCGGCCCACGCGCCCAGTCGCTTGTATGTAACTCGACGTCGTCTTGGGCTGGCCGACAACAAACATCAAACCAAGGCGAGGGACGTCGACACCCGTGCCGAACATCGATGTTGTTAATACCAGATCGACGGGTGCGTCCGGCAGGCTCCGGTCGAGTTCGTCGAGTTTGGCACTGAGTTCCTCGGAGGAGGTCCGACTGCTCAACTCCAGCTCTTCAGTATCGAGCTCTCGCGGATTTTGATTAACAGTCAGTCGTTGTGGAATGTCTTGGCGACAAAGTGTTCTCGTGCCTGCTAACTCGCGGATAGCATTGAAGTAGCCAACAAGAGTCCAGAATCCGTCTAGCTGCGCGTCAGGTACCAGATCTCGCCGTTCTGAGACGTGTTGGAGCAGTCGGGACCAGCTGCGGACCAAGGGTGTTTGGGCGCCACGCCCCGGCGCGCAGAGGCCCACGTAGAGACGGCTCGGTCCAGCCGCGTCTAGCGGGTGCAGCCTCTCTGTTCTCGCGAAAAACGAATCGTCGATTGTGTTTCCAGGAGAGGGGAACACCGACAGATCGCGCAGAAAGAGTGAGGCCACTTGCTGGCTTGCTTCTCGGACTGTGGCGGTCGACGCGACGTACTTCGGCCTGATCACTCGTTTCTCGCCGCGAGTGGAAGCGAGTTGATCTATCGCGGTCTCGTATAACCCGACCATCGAGCCGAGTGGGCCTTCGATCAGGTGGAGTTCGTCTTGGATAATCAGCTCCGGCGGTGCCAGCCGATCAACCACCACCGTGTCGGCTCCCAGGTCGGCGGTCGGGGTCGTGGATAGCGAACGTCCCGTGGTTGGTACGCAGTTCGGGCGGAACCACCCACCGATCGGATGCTGCCGGGTGACGTTCCCGAACAGTGCTGCAGACTTTGGCTCGAAAGACAGTCGTGCAAATTTGTCAACGGTCGCAACAACTACCGATGGGGCACGATGGTAAATCTGCTCATCGACTGTCCAAACGGGTATCGGGCAGCGGTCACCCGTCCCGTCTGCTTGGCGGAATGCGTCCGGAGAGGGCCAATCGCCGGCGGGTAACGTTTCCTGCCAACGGATGTCGGCAGCAAGGTCGCACTCGGGATTTCCGCAGAAGACCTCGAACTCGTAGTCCTTGTCTTTTCCGCCCTGATCGCGCCAACGAATGAAGTAGCCGGGTCGAGATCCACGCGCGGCGACCAGAAATGCCGAGGGTCCCAATTTCGGTCGAATTGTTTCCCTGGTCCAGGTGTCCAGCTCCTCAGGTCGAACAGTGTTCAGTGTGCGGATGGTGACCGATAGGACTTGATAGCCATCGCCCGGCAGGCTTCGCAGCTGGGCGTCTTCGACTACGAGAGAGTCGGTTCCGATCTTCCGCGCAAACTCCGGCGGGAGCTCCGGGGTTGCTTCGCCGAAGACCAGATGGAGGGTTTCCCTGGATTCGGCGGGGAGTCCTTCGCCTACGAAGGCAAGGGGTGTGTCGCAGCACGGGCATCGCAGTACCTGTGCCGGCTCACCTTCGCCGATCTTTCCGCTCTTTCCGCTAAGCAGTGAGAAGGCCCCCCGAATCGTTTGGAGTTTGTCATCCGAATCTTTGTATGAAAGGTCGCCCAGAATTCCGGGCGTAACAGAGCCGCCCACCCAGAGCCCGATCGAAAGGCGCGAGGTGCCCCATAGGTCCGCAGTTCGATCAGGGTCGCGGTCAGGTCTCCAACCGCGGCATTCGACGGGACCCTTGACGCGTAGGAGTTCGCAGGCTGTGACGAGAGCGACTGCTCGTCTGAACTGTTGAATGGTTAGCAGTCTGAGTGTGTACCTGGAAAGTACTGTAGTACCGCACCCAGCCGTGCCGCTGCCTCCGCGTGTGCTCTTTATTCTCCTGAGTGCCAGCACGAATGCCGTCAATCCCAAATATGCCTCTGTCTTGCCTCCGCCGGTGGGGAACCAAAGCAGATCACAGATCTCTCGATCGGGATCCTCGCGATCCACGAGTCCCGACAGAGCCAGCAGTTGGAAGGCCAACTGGAATGGGTACCAAGGGTTTGCGACGGGGCTCTCCTGCCCCCGCTTTGCCCAACGCGATTGCAGAGCAATGGCTTTGTTCGCAAAGCAAAAGGCACGGCGCACATCCGCGTCATCGCATACCAAGTCAATCCCGCGCTGAATTCGATCGGCGGCTCTTGTGGTGAGTTCAAGCTGGGCGCGGACGACCTCTGCATCGTCGGATTGGAGGCTGTCGGCGACCGCTTGCTCGTTGAGCAACCAGTTACGGAAACCCTCAACCATCGGCTGCAACGCAGCTCGCATTTCGGAGGGCTCGAACAGCTCGGCCAAGATCTCCGGATCGAGCTGAGGAGACACGCCGAATTCGGAAGGCCACGACTTGTTGGGTGCATTGACCGGAACCACCGGGACATATTCCGACCTCACCTGCGCCGGGGAAAAGGAATCAAGTATTGATTCCTCGGAGCCCCAAAGAGCCTGGCCGTCGATCCAATGGTGGAATGGCGCCTCGGCAGGAGTCGGCGACGCCAAGGGCGTCGAACGCTCTGGGTCCAGATCTCCCCAGGTGGCGGAGCAGAGGTGACCCCGACCGAACGTCGCGCGGTTCCGATACAGCACCGCTAATCTGCGGTCTTCAGCATTGTGCGCGCGCGTGGATCGATCGAGCGGGACAAGCTCGGTGCCGTCCCCACACCTGATCCGCAGTTGAGGCTGGAACAGGTGTACTTCAGCACCACGTTCGTCATCGGCGTCGGTATCGTTGACGAGATATACGGAAACCCTCACCGCGCGGTCATCTCTTCGGTCGGGTAGCGCCCTGATGGAAATACGGACGCCTTCGTCGGAAGTGACTTCTAAAAGCCCATCCTCCGCTGGGATTCCTCTCCAGAACTGACCGAATGGCTTTCGCCGCCACCCACCACCGCTTGCTGTTTCTTCCTCGGAGTATCTCGCCCAAGTCGCGGCCAGATCGAAGGTCGGAACGTCAGTCGCCCTGAGTGCGATGGAGAGCCCCATGCTTGAAGGACGCATTCGAGGGTCCAACGACGGGCCTAGGTCGTCGGTCGCGGCGACGTCAGGGCCGGCGTCGTCACTCAAGCCTTCAGCCTCGGGATCCTCCCCATCCTGCACCTCGGCGTCGAGCGAGGACTCTTCCCCTAGCGGAAGCAATGAGCGGGGGGCCAAGACTCCGGTGATGTATTCATCAAGCGGGTTGTCCGACTGTGAGAGCACCTCGAAAGCCCCGTCGCGCGGGCCTAAGACTTCTTTGACTAAAGCCCCCAAGAGCAAGTCTCTCTCAGCCATATGCAGTCCCCTCCCGCTCGACCAAAGTCTTGATCAAGTGATTAGTATCAGCAGCCCGTATGGGTGAGCGCCCTATTCTGCAAAGTTCGATCGGGATCCGGCGATCGGGGGTCAAAACCGAACTTCGATCTGCTCGATACGTAGCAAACGGCAACTGTCGTAGCCAACCGGTATCGTCGGGCGCCAAGAGTTAGCGTCAAGAGTCAGGAGTCTCGGGTGGAAACTAGCAACCCAATCGGGAGCTTCGAAATGTCCTGTGCCCAAGCCGAGGCGTCCGGCAGAGCAGCAGTCGCTGCCGCCAAACGCCTAGAGAAAGCTGCGCGCGGGCTGGAACAAGCGGCCCAGGTGGGCGACGCGACGAAACTCGGCAAGCTGGTCGGCGAGTTGGCCGCGGCGATAGCTGACTCGGATGATGCGTTCAAGCGCGCTGGGGCGGCATGGCCACATTCCGAAGCTGACGTCTCCTGTTATCTCGAAGGGCCCTTTGGGGATGAACTTTTAGAGGTGGCCCAGAAGTCGGGTTGCAAGCTAGCCCGCCTCGATGACCGGTGGACGGCATTCCCTGTCGTTCTCGAAATCGCGCCTAAAACGCGTTCCGTCAAGATCGATGGCAAGCGCTTGACCGCGCTGCGTCCTGCCGCGGTTGTTCGCGAAGTCTTGAGGCGTCAAGCCGCTCAAGGGGTAAAGCCCGAGCGGTTCATCGAAATCCTCTACTCGGGGTACCGTGCGTTGGGTCAAGCCCGTGGCGTGCATCTCGCAGACGTCTATGAACTGTTAACTATTCTCCCCGAGTCCAAAGCCAGCTATAGCAGAGCAGATTTCGCGCGCGATATCTACTTACTCGATTCGAGCGCCGTTCGTCGAACCAAAGACGGCAGCGTGGTGTCCTTCATGGGGGCGACTGGTACGAAGGGCTCCACGAAGGTCTTGACCGTCATTCCTCCTGATGGGATGCCAAAGCATTACCATGCTGTTCTGTTTTCGGGGAACGCATGAGCGGGGCATTGACTCCTAAAAAGTGGGCCGACTTCGTCAGCGACTTTTATCTCGATGATTTCATTCAGGGTGGCGGCGCAGCAGTCAAATTTGTAGTGGTTTACGACATTCCAATCGAGTCGTGCTCCGACTTGGTGGCTGAGGCAGCACTCCGGCGAAATTTCCTTGTCACGGACATCGATGCCCGTAACACCCAGATCCATCAGATCGAGCGCGTGTTCGGCAGCATCGCCAGCCAATTGCCATGGCGCGAACTGGTCGATGAAGTCGTGAGTGAATTGGTAGCGGCGGAAGGTTGGAAGGTTCCCGCCCGTTTCGATGCGGCAGACTCGATAGTCGAACAGTTGGCCGAGCTGAACCAGCTGGGCACGGACATGGTCAGCATGGAGCTGCGGCGCTCGATCGGCACCGGAATTATGAGCAATCGGCGGCTCGCAAAAGACTTCAGAGTCGCGATGACCCGGCTAGCAGTGGCCCGTTTGGTGGGTGGCCCCAAAGAAGCAATCGACTTTGAACGAGTCAGCGATTGGCTGTCTGCAAACGTAGGCCGCATTTCGGTTATGAAGGACTATACGATCTTCAATAAGATCAGTCGTGCAAATGCCCGCTACATGCTGGGATCGCTTCTGGTTTGGCTTCGAATGGCCAACCGGCCGGGGTTAGTCGTTGATATTGACGCTAGTCGACTACTCGAAACCGGTAGCCGTAATAGTGGCGCTATCAGTTACTCCAAGGCAGCGATATTAGATGCCTACGAAGTCTTCAGGCAATTCATCGACGCAACGGACGAGATGGATGGACTTCTGATCAACGTGTTCGTGCCACCGGAATTTCTGGACTTGGAGACTACTGGACGCGGAATTGGGCGATACCCGGCGCTAATGTATCGAGTCTATGACGAAATCCGCGACCGAGAGCTTGCCAACCCTCTCAGTGCCTTGGTTCGTATCAGCATGAAAAAGAATACCGTCTGATGGTGAGCGAATCCACAACAGTTGAACGCGTATCTGCGCAACGCGCGGCAGAGGCGTTGCGTAATGGTGTACCGAATGCAGATGCGGTGAGGGCCCTTGGATGCGAGCAATCTAGAGCGCTCATGGCTTTCGAAGAACAGCTGCAACGTTTGGGAAGTCAGGCAGGTGAGGCCCCCTCATTGGTTCCCGGAACGCTTCTGGCGGGCGGCTTCGGTACGGGAAAGAGTCACACCCTGGCTTGGATGGAGCAGGAAGCGCTGAAGAAAAACTTCATCGTTTCGCGGGTCGTCCTGTCGAAAGAAACACCGCTTCACGCCCCAGCAAAGGTCTTTGAAGCCGCTGTGAGAGAAGCCCGTCTGCCCGATGGCCGCGGGTCGTTGATGCACGAACTTGCGACGCGGATGAATTATCGCAAGCAGCGTGCAGAGACATTTATGGATTGGGTGATGCACGAGCAGCCCTACGGTCTCGTAGCGGCAACCGTCGAAATCCACGATCGCTTCAACGATCCTGAGATGGCCGAGAAGATGGAGGATTTTTGGTCAGGCGAAAAGTTGGCGGTCGGTGAAGTCCGATCAGCACTGAGGGAACTAGGTTCCGCTGGGGCTTTTGACGTGAAAGCTGTCCGAATAACCGAGCTTGCGCCGATAAGGTTTGAATTTGCTTCTCGTTATGCAAGGGCATGCGGATTCGCTGGTTGGGTGCTCTTACTGGATGAGGCAGAGCTAATCGCTCGCTATAGCCTTCTCCAGCGCGCGCGAGCCTACGCAGAACTTGCGCGCTGGCTGGCTCCTGAGGATGGCTTCGGAATTCCCGGCCTAGGTGCTGTCGCTGCTATCACTGATGACTTCGCGTTCGAGATGCTGCAGGAGCGTGACGATCGCGATGCGGTGAGCTCAAGGCTGCATGCGAAAGGTGATTCCGATAGTTTGCGGACGGCTGAAAATGCTGAAGTCGGGCTAGACCTCATAGATCAGAGTGCAATCTTCATAGACCTACCCACTTCGGACAGCCTCGCGCACGCCCACAAGCGGATCTCCGCAATTTATAAGGCCGCATATGACTGGACACCTCCGAGGAAAGCGGTGAATGACCGCGGACCTTCCAGTGTGTCGATGAGAGCGCACGTTCGGAGGTGGATATACGAGTGGGACCTGGAGAGGCTCTACCCAGGCGTCGAAATTGGAATCGAAACGACGGAAATGCCTGTCGAATCCTACGAAGAGGACGTTGCTCTGTCAGCTGAGGTCGAAGATATTGGGGACAGTCCTTGACGCGTCTCGATGAAGCCGTAGAACAACGCATCACAACGCAACTGGACGCTATCCGCCACGACTTTCATCTCCCTCCCAGTAAGTCGTGAAACTCACTGATCCCGCTGGAACAAGAGCTCCAGCCGGATTTGATGTGGTCGGAATTTTCTCAGTCTGCGGAAAGCGCGTATAGACCGTCGGTTCGGGCCGGTAACATTTTGCCGGGCCACGAGGGCAAGGGGGTGAAATGTCGGCGGAATCAACCAAATCGGCCTTGAAAGATCTGACCGATGCCGACCTACTCCGCATCGTCGCCAACCCGTTGGTGGGCCGAGAGTGGGCGAAGATCGCCAAGGTCAACTACACAGAACTCAAACGGGGTAATCCGCGGGCAATGCGCAGCGTCCGAGTGGCCATCATGAGACGCCACGGCGGATTCGTGCACTCCTTGGCCCACGCGTGGGAGCTCTTGGTGGATCCACAGGACGTCGCTGATCTCGACGATGACGCGCTTGTTCTTCGCGCCCAGATGGCTGGATACCAACTGGGCCCCACTGGCGGCCGAGCCATGCTGCTCGCGCTGTCCGAAGATAACCACCTCGCCGACGCCGACGCCGTCCGAGAGCGCCTTGATGAATTACTGGATGCTGCCGAGCGTGGGGCGCATTTCGAACCATCCGATGCGGAGGAGCCAGACGAGGCCGCCCGCGAGGAGGCCGCCGAGGAGGACAACGCCGAGGGTGAAGACGCTGCCTCCGAGGAGGTTGCCGTGGTCGATCTGGAAGCGTTGCAGGTTCAGGCGGTAGGTCTTCTGGATCAAGCCCCTGCCCTTGTTGGGCAACTGCGTGCTGCAGCAGATGCCATCGAGCAGGGTACCCCTGCCGCTGCCCTCGGGGACGGCGCGGATAACTGGTCCGACGCCGTGCAATCTGTGCTGGATGAGGCGGCGGTCGCGGGAATCGAAGACTCCACGGCCCTGCCCGCGGTGCTGGACCGCCTGTGGGCCTTAGCGGCGGAGCGCGCTAATCAAGTGTCCGCTCGTCGCAGCAACGCCTTGCTGGCGTTGCAGATGATCGACATGCTTCGCCAAGCAGGTAAAGCCGAGATGATCGCCGCCCAGCTCGCTGTTCACGGATTCGCCTCTGTCGAGGAGGTCGAAGAGGCCGCCGGCATCCACCCGTCCCCGCCGTCGACGACCACCGATGTCCCCGAGCCTGACACCGCCATCGTCGATGAGCGCGAACCTGCCGTTTCCGAGGTGGAGACACCCTCGGCTGCGGCGGATCAGGAAGCGGAGGCCACCCCGCCACCGGAGGCGCCGACGACCCTGCCCGCCGATGACCCGACGCCACCAGTGGTGGCGGTCGTCGAGGCGGCTGCTGTGCCCGACCCCGCCTCTGAACCGAAGTCGCCCGCTGCCGCCGCCCCGACCCCGCCGGCCGCCGACGTCCCGTCGGCCTCGACGGTGGCGCCGGCGCCGACGGAGGTGACCGCTCAGCAATCCTTCCCGCCGGCGGAAGAGTCGCCGGCGACTCCGACGGCCGAGGAGCCCACCGAGTCCGCCGCCGCGCTAGACGAGTGGCCGTGGGACGAGGGCGATCCGCCAGTCATCGGCCGGCTTCTCTTGGAGAGCCGCGAGGCGCTCGCCTACTACCTGGCGAAAGCAGCTGAGGAAACCCAAGCCCGGCAACAACTGCTGTTGTTCGCCTGCGCTGCCGCCAACTGCAGCCCATCGGCGATCGAGTTGTCCTTGCTGCCCTCGGATGCCGACATCAAGGCCTTCGACACCAATGATTCGCTGCTGCTCTTGGCCGCCTCCCTGCGTGCCGGTCTGCGGTTGGGATATGCCCCGCTGGGGTTGCAGTCCCTGCTGGATGCGGCCGATGCCGCGCTGACAGACTCCTCGCTGCGCGATGTGCTCCATGCGGCGTCGGCAGCCGTGCAGCGTGGTCACGGTCGCCGCCAACCGCCGTCTGGTCCGAGCGCGGAGGAGATGGCGGGTCGATGGGCCGAATTGGGTGCCGGTGCCGCCAAGTATCTCGAGCGGCTGCCCGACAAGACTCTGAGGTTCCAGCGCGGCTCAAAGGTGTTGCGCCACTTGTGCCGCGAAGGCCAACCGTTGGCCGAGGCCCTCTCACGGGCGGCGGCGCTGACCGCCCAGGGCATCTCCAGCGCCTCGGACCCGGGGTGGGCCCCGGTCGAAGAGTTCGTCGAGCAGTTGCGCGACCCCGGTGACCGCGAACGACTTCTGGCGGACGCCGAAGCCTCAGTCAGCACACCCCAGCAACGGCAGCGCCGCGCGATCGACGGCCCGGTGAAAATCCAGCTTGACGAGCTTATGCGCGAGGCCGGGGACCTGCTTTCGCGCCTGCTCACGGTGCGTCGCGCCATCCTCAGCGCCGGCGACCTGAAAGACATGGCAGTCACTGACGACCTTGAACGGGCGCTGGCACAAGCGCCCCGCGCCCCGGCGGTGCACTCCGTCGGTGACGCCGCCGTGGCGAACCTCGTGCAATGGCTGCGCGCCGATGACGTCGACCCCGCCGCCCCCTCGGTGGATGACGTTCTACATGCGGCGTTGCTGGAGCTGTTCGAAATCTCCCGCGACGACCAGGGCAGTCCCCAGCGTGAACCGACCCCGGCTGAGGTCAGTGCACTGCTGGAGCCGCGCGACCCCGACGAGGTGGTCTCGGGCTACCTGACCAAAGGAAACATTGCCGCGGCCAGAGACTTCATCGCCGCACGCGGGTTGGAGGATGCCGGGTACGAAGACCGCATTCTGAAAGCCATCAAGACGGCCAAGGGCAACTTTGACAAAGCCCACGGGGAGGCCGAGGAAGGCGCGGCGCGGCTGCGCGCTGTCTACAACGACGACTTGGCGCGAGATCTGGGTGAGCGGATCCGCCAGATCATGGAGACCCCCCGCAACGACCGCTTCGACTTGGCCATCGACAAGCTTCAGGCGTGCACCGATGAAGCCGAGGCGGCGCTGCTGGCCGAACGGGACCGGCTCAAGGCGCAGGTGGAGTCGCTGAGTTGCGATGAGGCCAGCAAGGCGCGGGTGTTGCAGCGGATCGAAGAGCGTGACGAGCCCCTAGCTGTCCACTTCTTGAGTGTGCTGCGGGCCGGGGGCGTCCTTCAGGAAGTCGAGCCGCCGTCCGGCGACGACTTCAGCGAGTTCGTGCCGAGCGTGGTCGATGTCGCGGCCGCCGCACAGGCAGCCGGCGAGGACGCGTTGGCCGCGGTACGCGAAGCGCTTCGCGCCACCTCCGCTCCGACGTACCGCTTCTTACGCGATGGCCTGGTGGCGTGGCAGAACTTGAAGACCCGTAAGCGAAGCGGGGAAGACTTCAAGCGCTCGCTGGGTGATGTGCTGCGCATGGTGGGGCTGACCCCCAAGGCGCAAGGCTGGTATCGCGGTGAGGTTTCGCGCACCACCGCCGGCGGTTATGCCACCTTCCGAGTGGGCGCCAACCCGGTGGACCGCTCCTATGTTCCCCAGTTCGGCAGCCAGGCTCTCGGCGAGTACGACATCACGCTGGTGTGGGATCCAGCCAGCCCCTCGCGGCTGATGGAGTTCATCGGAGAGGGTAACCGCAACCAGGCCAACATCATCGTCTACTTCGGGACGCTGAGCCTCGCGGATCGCCGCCACCTACGCACACTGACCCGCACCACCGCCGGTGGAAAAGGCTTCTCACCTATCGTCATTGACGAAGCGGTGATCGGTTGGCTTTCCCACTTGACCGAGCCCGGGTGGCGCTTCACCCAGCGGATCACCCTGCCGTTCACGACCCTGAACCCCTACCAGCCCAACGCCGCCGGCGAAGTACCCGAAGAGGTATTCGTGGGCCGCAGCGATGAGCGGGCCCGCATCGAGAATCCGACCGGGTCGATGTTCGTCTACGGCGGCCGCCAGCTCGGCAAGTCCGCGCTCTTGAAGCGGGTTGAGTACCTCTACACCGATTTACGCCCCGACGAAAACGGTGTCATCGCCGGAAAGGCCGCGGAGTACATCGACCTCAAAGCGGCTGGAATCGGGGAAGCCCACCAACCTGCACAGCTGTGGCCGCTGCTCGGTGAGCGGCTACACAGCGCCGGAATCCTGTCCGGTAAGAGCGCGCCGCGCAGCGCCCGCGAGGTCACCGCCGGGATCCTGGGGTTCCTCAACGCCGAGGACTCCAACCGGCTGCTGCTGCTGCTTGATGAAGCCGACAACTTCCTGACCGCCGACTCCAAGCCCCGCGAAGGTGACCTGGGAGGATTTCCCGTCCTAAACGCGCTGAAGAATGTGATGGAGCAGTCTCACCGCCGATTCAAGGCGGTGTTCGCCGGTCTGCACCAGGTGCAGCGGTTCTTCGACGCCTCCAACACCCCGGTCGCCCACGGCGGGGACGCTATCCCCATCGGGCCGTTGCGAACTCACGATGCCAGCGATCTGGTGGTGTCCCCGCTGGGCGCCTTGGGCTACCGGTTTGAAAACCCCGAATTGGTGTGGCGGCTTCTGTTGGTAACCAACTACCAGGCCAGCCTGGTGCAAATCGTCTGCGATGCCCTGGTGCGCCACCTGCAGAAGCGGCAGATCCCCGAATCGGGCGGCCGTATGGTCATCACCGCCGAGGACGTTCGCGACGTCTGCGCCGACCCTAAAGTGAGCGACTCGATCGCCCAACGCTTCCGGTGGACGATCCACCTTGATTCCCGTTACCGCGTAATCGCCTTGGTGGTCGCGTTCAACAGCATCGGCGCGGACGCCGGCGTCCGGTTCTCCGTTGATGAACTGCGCGAGTGGTGCGAAGTGTGGTGGCCCGCAGGATTCAGCCCGGATGAGTTGTCGCGCAACGAGTTCGAACGCTACCTGGTCGAGATGAAGGGGCTTGGAATCCTGCAGGATCCTGAGCCCGAAATGTGGGCGCTTCGCAGCCCCAACATCATTCAGATGCTCGGCACCCGAGGCCGGCTGGAAAAGGAACTTCAGGAGGCCCAAACCCATCTGGAGCGGCCGCTGGAATACAACCCCACGATGGCCCGCCACATCATGGGTGACTCCGAAGGGCCTGCGGCCCCTCGCTCACCGCTGACCGATGCCGAACTGACCACCTTGCTCAAGGACAGCGCCACCGCCCAGGTGGTGTTCGGCTCGCCGGCGCTGGGCATCGACCGGGTCGTCGAGGTCGTCCAACGGCAGGCCCAACGCGAGACCCTGAACCCGGCCATCGTCGTGAACTCACTGCAGGACCCGGAGTTAAAGCGCGCCGGGGCCGGGGGTAAACGCGTCCACGTCATCGTCGATCTGACCAAGGCCAAACCGGACGGCAGCCTGGCCCACATCTGTCGGGAAGCCGCCGCCCGCAAGAGCGTCACCGCCACGGTGGTGATGGGGCCGGCGTGGCTGGACAGGCTGGACACCATCGGCGAGTTGACCGTGCACAAGCTGCGCCGCTGGTCGACCGCCGGGCTTCGGGCCTGGTACAACTCCCCGTTCGACAGCCCCGCCGACCGGGCGAGTTTGCATCGGGTGACCTCTGGTTGGCCCAAACTGATCGAAGAGGTGATGGCCGACTTCGCGTTGAAGGGCCGCTCGCCGCAGGAGGCCCTGGATCGTTTGACGGCCCGACTGGCCGCCCCTGAGCGGGCCAAGCAGATGCTGGCCGATGCCGCCATCGACCCGCAAATCGCCAAAGCCTGGGTGACGGCCATTCCGTTCATCGACGACGAACAACTCCCGGCGTCGGTGGAGGACGTCACCGAACTCCTAGGCCTCGACGGGGCAGCAATGCTCGGCCGCCTGGAATCGCTGGATGCTGCCGATCAAGACGGCGACAACTGGGTTCTGGATCGGGTCATTCTCGCCGCGGCCGCCACCCTCTACCGCGGGCGCGATTAGGTGTGGACGAGCGCATCTGGTCCCTGCCTGGACCCCGCACACTAATCACCGACACTGTCGGTGAGCTCAAAGCAGGCCGGCATGTCTTCATCGCCTTGCCCGCGGCGATGGCCACCGAACCGGCCGTGACCGACAGCCTGTCCGATGCGGTCGCCGTGGAAGCCGGCCGCTTCACCACCACCCGCCGATTGTTCGCCGAACCCGACCTGGATTCGCTGCTCGAGGTGGTTGCCCGTGCCGTCGATTTCGACGACCCGCCCGCCACCGTGCCTGAGTTATTGGGCCACTACCAGGGAAACGGTGTCACGTTCGTGCTGGTTGCCGGTGACCACAGCCTTGCCCGGCAGGCAGAGTTTCCGAAGTTCCTCGAACGCGTCGAGCAGGAAACCCACCGCGCCCCAGCCGAATCACGGCTGTCGTTGGTGGTCATCGGCGGCCGCGAGCACCTTCCCAGCTTCCGCGGCGGCGCGGACTCCGAAGTCTCCTTGGCGACGCTGTGGTGGTGGAACCGCATCGCCCGCTGGGACACCGCCGCGCACATCAGCAGTGTCGACGGACCGCGCTCCGATGAGCGGATCCTAGCCGATATTCGCTCGGAGACCATCGTCGAGGTTGCCCGCTGGAACCTGCGTCTGGCCGAGCAGCTCGCGCAGGACTGGTCCGGTGATCCCGCTGAGCTGCCCGAGCATCTCGCTGAGACGCCGCGGGATACAGAGCAGCCCGCCGAGACCAGGGAGCGGTGCGGCACTCGGCCGGCCGAGGGCATGCTGGAACTGTGGAATGTCGGTCAACTCGACGGGTGGCATGACGCTTACTCGCCGGCCCCCACACGGCTACGACTCCGGCGACTGGCGTGGGCCGCCCAGGCCCGAATCGTCTTGCCCTGGATCGAGCAACGCCGGGAAGTGTTGCAGGAGCGCACCATTGCCAAGATGGGGCGCAAGCGTTTCGTCGAGAACCTCCAGCAGCTGTTCGACCCGCCGCTGACTGACGCCGGGCTGGTGGAGATCGGCGATCTCTACAAGGTGATCCACGCCCGCCTGGGCAAGACCGAACCCGCGCTGCGGTCGACCGCGTGGCGGCTTCGCGATGCCCGTAACAAAGTCGCCCACCTCGATCCGCTGACATTGGGCGAACTGGGCGAGCTGGTCAACGTCTGCCGTGACCTGTACTGAGGCCCGCCTCAATCGCTCACCCCGAGAATGATGACCTAGATCGATTCCTCCGTGGACAGGTTGCCAAGCAGCTAGCCGTTCGGATCGAGCAGTTGGGAATCCTCAGGGCACCGACGAGGCCGCCGTCGCCGAACGGCTGCTCCGTGCTGACGGCACCCCTCGGCCGGGGATCACCAGTGGGTCAGCCGGTGTTCCGCCTCTTGCCGAGTCCCTTGTCTTTGCCCTCACGCCATGCGATTACATCAAAGATGCGAAGGGCGGATATGTGTTCACCGAGTCCGGTTTGATCCCTCAGACGTATCAGTCGCTCGTGTAGATCGTCGGTTTGTAGTGCTTCGTACAGTGGCTTTCAAAGAGTGCGGCTTCCCGTCACCGCCGCCACCACATCGTCGTAGATAGGCCGGAGTTTGGGCCTCTTGCGGGAAAACAGTTTGCTTGCAGTGACCGGTCCAACATCCGGTAGAGCCTGTAGTTCACTCATCAGTGTCCATCCGACCCAGTCGTCGCGGAATGCGCTGCCGTCGTTTATAAGATCTCGGTCCGCGCCGACTTCCCGTGTTCTGGTGCTATCCCAGCCGTCGAACTGCGAACCCGTGTGGAATTCGCTGCTGCCCCGCGGCGAATTGAAATAGCGACTAAGCAATTTCAATGCGGCCGAGTCGTCGGGGTTCTGTAGCGCGCCGGGAAGTTGAAAGCTCGTGACTACATTGTGGACCTCGGGAGCGTCGGCCGGGCGTACGGGGCGTCGGCTATATCCGCGTTCCGGTCAGGTTAAATCAGCGCCCTCGGGGGCCGACGCCCCACGTCTGGGAGATGTTGCTTTTGGCCGCTCAGACGGGTCAGACCGAAGCCTGGCCGCTGGCGTGTTGCTCATTCGATTATCCGTTTCCGGGTGTCGCTGTCGGTCCAAGGGACTGGGTGCGCTTTCCAGTCGTCGATCTCGCCATCGTCGGCGAAGGCGATGTAAAGGTCAGGGCGGTACTGCTCCAGATAGACCCGCCCGGCATCGCGGACGTCGGTTGCCTCGAACAGGGCGACCTGACTGTGGTCGGCATCTTTAACTCTGAACCAACGCAGAATCATTCGGTTCCTCCTTCGACGAGATAGGGCCGAACTTTTTCGGTGAGTTTCCCATTGACGTTACTGAGACCGCTGCCGACTGCGCGTCAGCGAGATCTACGACCAAGGGAATGTGGTTGGAAGGCCGCAGTCAATCCAGTGCTGCTTCGTCCCGGCGGTCAGTCGCGCAGCCGCGGCAGCTATGAATCGGGGAACCACGCGGATGCGGTCAGTTGCGGTTGAGGCCGAACTGGCGGGTCATCAGCGCCTTCTTGTAGTGGGACTCGGCCGCATCGACTTCTGATGAGGATGTACTGGGCCCGAACACCCGCAGAATGCTAAATACGAAGTGTCGGGCATGGTCGGTCTTCGTGCCGCCGGCACCGATGCTGGCTTGGGCGAGTTCCCGCAGAGCACGGTTGCCGCCGTGACCGTCGCTGGCGTAGGTCTTCCACCGGCCCAGGATTCGCTCAGTCCCGTCGGCCTTTCCGACGTACTGTTTTCCGTTGGAGGAGTCGGTGATCAGGTAGACGCCCTGCACCTGCGACAGCGCGGTCTGCCAATCGACATAGCGGTGATCGGTAACCATCTCCCCGAGCTCGTGGAAAGTCAGCAATACGTTGTCGAATCCGGGGAACGGTTCTTTGTCGCGGTCGGCGATCTCGAGGACAGGCATAGTTGCCGTCTTGGCTGCGCGTCGGTGCCAGCTTCGCGGGACGTCCCATTCCACGACAAGTCGGTTCGTCAGGGGCTCCAAGAATTGGGTGCGACGCAGATCGAAGTAGCGTAGAGCCGCCGTGCGCTCGGTGGTGACTTCGCCGTGGTTCTCGAACGTCCCCCACAGTCGGGAGCGCCGCTGACCATCGGCGATCAGGACCACCCAGTACTGCTCGGGTTTGGTTGGGAATCGTCTTGGGGAGTGGTCTTGGCAGCGGGTGTACTCCCGGATCCGTTCCTCAGTAAGGTCCTCCAAGCCGCGCAAGCCCGTCTCTTCGCCGGTGTTGAAGCTGTGCCGGATCACGCGGATGTCGTCGAGTGTTATCGGCGGGTCGTGCTCGGCACCGATCGCGCTCAGTACGTGACCAAACGTCAGGAACGCATTCGTCTCGGTTGCGGTGCGTTTCTCAGCGGCGGGGGTGTGTTCGGGATGCGTGTCGTCCACGTGTCTAAGCCTAAGGCCGGCCATGTTCGGCGCTATTGAACTGACCTGATCGAAGGAATCTGTTGTTTGGCGGGCTCAAGATCTGCGTCACCTCCCCGAACCGCCAATCGTCAATCGAGCCAGCCAGATTCCCGCAGGGCATCCACCGTCAACGGGAGCACCTCGGTGTCGGTGGGTCCCCCCGCCGAGCGGATGGCGTCGATCCGCTCGCGCAGATCGTCGGCGTCGGTGTTCCAGATGCGGTATGCCTTGTCCAGACCGCTGCGCACTCCCTCGTCGATCGGGCCGAGGCTGGCCGATGCCGGTGCCTTCAGCCATTCGCCGAGGACTGGGGGCTGGCCCTTGCGCCGCGTCACCTCGGCCGCGAACAGTTCCCGGGCGCGCGGCCCCCAGTATGCGATGAGCGCACACTCCGGTTTCCCGTCGCAGATATCGGGATCGGCGATGAACGCCGCCAGCACGGCCGTCACCGCTTCGTTGAGGATGATGAATGCCGGGATCACGGTCTTCGCCGTATGGGCGAAGTCGGGGTCGGTTAGGGAGTGCAGCTCGATGTGCCGCACCCCGTGTGGCCCACCGGAGACCATGAACGGTGTTGGCGCCGCCTCGGGTGCCAGGCTGCGGAGGATGTCGTCGAGATAGCCGCGGGCGATGCCGGCGATCTGGGAGTCCAAGCTCATGGTTGGGTCCTCCTCGTACTTGGTGCCGAACGCTGCATGCTTTCGGCGGATAGCTGAACCCGAGACAAAGGCGCGCGGCGGCGGTCAGTCGTCGTCGCAGCCGGGGCAGACGCCGCTGAGTGACAGCTCGTAGATTCCGCACCGGGAACAGCGCACCGGTTCGGGCTTGTTCGTGCTTCCGTTCGGGCCTCTCAAGCTCAGGTCCCCATGAACGGGATGGCCAACGAGCCACGTCACGCCCTGGGTAGTCGCCGGCCGGACCTCATCGGAACCGACTCCGAAGCGCCGGGCCTCTTTCTCGGTGAATCCGGTAGTGCATCCGGAGTGGATACGCAGCTCCCCGGTTCCGTCACGCCGGGTCGCTGCGATGTACCGATACGACGTGCCCACGAATTCGTACCGTGAGATGCCGATCTCGGCGGTGAACCGCTCGACGAAGGCACGGTTCTCCGGCGGGAAGTTCGCCTTCGACCACGCCGAGGTGAAGGAGTCGGGGGACTCGTCTGCTGTATTCATCGCAGCCGATGACAGGTGGCGGGGCAGACACCGGGGAGTCGGCGACAGCACCACCGGTGAGTGAGTGTGGCCGGCTGGTCCAATTCGCTCATGAGGGATGGGTGCCGTCGGTGTCGTCGTCAGATTGGGTCGCCTGTTCGGCAAGAGCAGAGATTTGTTCATCGGTCATCTCCAGCACCTGCTTGATGAAGTCGATCTGGTCTACCGCGATAACCCCTTCCCCTCCAACCTGGACGAGCTGGTGAGTGTGGGTGTCGATCATGAAGTCACAGACCTCGTCGACTCGGGTAATTACCCCAAGTTGGTCGATCCTCACTGCCGTCTGCGTTGCAGCTTGGCCGTGCACGTATCGATCCAAGTCGTCGTTCTCGGGGTGGGTCATGCAACATCCTTTCAGCCCGGACAGGCGGTTTACAGCAAATATTAAGCTAGTGTTATTATGCCATAATGCCTGGTTAAATGACCAATAGTGGTATTGATGGTTAACTTTTAGTCCGTCCGTACGCGCGCGTTGTCAGATGCTCGGAGGGGGCAAAACTTTGTCATACCCACCGGCTACCCTCCCCCTGCCCGAGATGCCAACTGAGTAAGGAGAACGCACGTGTCAAGACTAGAGCCCCCGGAATATGTCAAAGGCTGGGGCGAGTTGATCCGCGCTCATCGGATGCTGATGGGAGTCAGTCAAAGGACGCTCGCCCGCCGGCTACAAATGAGCGAGCGCAGCCTTTCCGACATCGAGGTTGGTCGTCGCAACTGCCCTCCGGGTTTCCTTGACGCGGTGGAGCGCGTAGTCAAGGAGTTCGACACCGATGTTGATAGAGCGATTAGGGCCGGTGCTGATTCGGTGGCTGAGCAATCCCATGAGCTGAGCCGCATTCGCATCGAGGTAGGCGACACTCCCGACGCAGAATGGAACCGGGCGGTAGTTGGTCGCGCTGCAGTCGAAGGCAGGGTGCTGATGCCTCAACTCGTTCAGAAATTTCCAGAGGGTTCTGCGGTGACATTGCAGGCGGCTGCCCGATGACACAGCTTCGACTTGTCGAGTGGAACGTCGCAATGGCATTGGACAAGAAGGCGCACCTGCTTAGTGGGCTGAATCCGACGGTCGCCATACTGCCGGAGACGGCTTGCCCTGAAAAGGTTAGGCCGGCGTTGGAAGCAGTTGGTGCGACATCAATCGAGTGGGTCGGCTCAAACCCGAACAAGGGGTTGACGGCGGCTGCGTTCGGTCCCTGGACGCTGCGTGTTGATGACAGCTATGACCCTGGATACCAGTGGGTGATGCCGCTTCATCTCAGCGGTCCGTCAGAGGTCCGACTGCTCGCCGTCTGGGACTTCAACCATCGTGGCTCTGGGCACGACTCGGCGAAAAGACTCGGCTCTTGCCGTGCATCTCTCGAGCATTACGAGGAGTTCTTGTCAGGCGACACCGATCTTGTGGTGATCGCCGGTGACTTCAATAACTCGGTCTATTGGGACAAGCCCAACAGCTCAGTGAAATTCGGTGACTTCATGGACCAGTTAGAGTCACGCGGGTACTTCAGCGCCTACCACCTCCACCACGGATGTGAGCGGGGCGCAGAGCCACACGCCACCCTGTGGTGGATGAAGGACGTCGAGAAGACGTACCACATTGACTACGCCTTCGTCTCGCGCACCGACGCTGTCCACGCCGTGAAAGTCGGAGCGTCTAGAGAGTGGCTTGCGTATAGCGATCATGCTCCACTGATTGTCGACCTGCTGTTGTCAGCGACTGCGAATTGCGGTGGATCTTTTCGCGAGACTGGGGGACCTGCAGTGGTTGAAGGCAACACAAACAGGCAACGGACAGCACATGATCCGGCAGTTGCCAAGGTGCGCGAGCGCACCGTTGAACATTTAGATTCCTTAACTGACCGAAGGAGTAGTAACCCCATGTCGAGCAGCTCTCTGCGTGACGAAATCCTCGCGTTACTGAGGCGGGCCGATTGCCACTATGGCGCCGCGCTACGGGACGAGGAGGAGGGACTTTCCGTCGAGGAGGCTGCCTTCAAACGCGACCAGGTTCTCACTAGCCCTATCGTCCAACTGCGCCGGGCCGTGAAGATGGTCGCCGACGGTGAGCATTCAGCGAACAAGACGCAGGGCGGTCACGAAGATGGGGTGCTCCGCGCGCTGCTGCACTTTCAAGGGCAAATGTCTAACGAACTACGCCAACACATCTTCGCCCGCTTAGCGAACGTGCAGGCCCAGTTTGGACTGAAGGGAACGACCGACCCGCTTGGTTGCGTAACTCGCGGAGCGAACGCGCGCCGCCGCTGACGACTGTGGGCTTCAAGTGTTGCGGGACATGGCGAACGGCTATGCGCTGTGCGCTAGGGCGGGCCGACCGGATTGGCCCGCTGATGTGTCCCCGAAGACGTAACTCTGAAGCGCGAGCAGCCCCGACCCGTCTGGGCCGGGGCTCTCGCCGGGCTGTTCGGGGTGTCAGTTCGTGACCCCAGGTTGCCGCCCTAGCTTGCCGATACGCCCGCAACATGGGGACGGAAAGGAGAGAAAACATCCCCACGGAGGCGTGTTGTCGCGCTCAGCCAGCCACCGACGCGGTCATTGGTTCAACTTGCTCGACATTCGGCTTCCGTAAGCGATGTCTACCAGCGCCCCCCGACAGTAATTCCGTCTTGGATGTCTTCGGCGGGGGCTTGTCATTGGCACGGATCTGGATAGGGCGTTGATATCGCCGGTGATATCAAGTTTTGAAAGGACACAGCGATCCGGAACTGGCCCGGCCGATGCTGAATTCAGCACCGCGCGTGTCAGTCCCCTTTCGTAGAATGGAAAGTACGTAGACGAAGGGGAGCGCAATGCCTAGTTGGAGCAGTAACAGCCGGTTCGGCAAGAATCTTGACGAGCAGAAGCGGGACCGCGATCAGCGCTATCGCGACGCGCGCGCCGAGGCGTCCACGGAATACCTCGCCGACATCGCCTCCGACGGACCGGACTGCGAGGACGATTAGCGTCCCCGCGACCTCACTCCCCGCGTCGGCCCTGGCGAGGTGGCAGGAACTCTCATGAATAGCCTTGGCACCGAGAACTCCGTGGATCTGTTTCCACCGGCTAGCTGGACCAGCCACCCGGCGACGCGGTACGCCGGTGCCGACTACCCCGGTCTGCGGCCGACCGGGTCCTGGCGGCTGGACCCCGACGGTGAGCTTCGTGGCCTGGACCCCGACGCGCTGGGCTGGCGTGACCGCGCCACCGACGAACCCGTCGATCTTTCCGGCCGGCAGTGTGTGTTGGCCTACGGGTCGAATGCTGACCCGCACAAATTGTTGATCAAAGAGGGCTTTCTCGGCGGACACAGTGTGTTCGCCTTGCGGGCGGCGATATTCGGCTGGGCCGCAGTCTGGTGTGATGCGCGCCGAGGCGACGACACGGTGGTCGCGACCCTGGCGCCTGCCCCCGGCCGGGTGGAGGTGCACCCGGTCTTGGCTGTCACCGCAGATCAATTGCGCCGCATGAACTGCTGGGAAGGCCACCCGGACTGTTATCGCCTAACCACACACCCCGACCCCATTCAGTGGGAATCCGGTCAATGGACAACTGGGCACGTGGAGGTCTACCTCGGCACACCGGAAAAGCGCCCCATCCGCGAAGTCGATGGGCATCCCATGTTGTGCGCCGATGTCGGGTACGCAGAGATCGATAGGCTGGTAAAGAGGTGATGTCGCGGGTCTTCGTCTACGGCACCCTCCAACCAGGACAGCCGCGTTGGCCACTGCTGGCGCCGTTCGGCATCCAGATGGGGTCTCTGGCGCGTGCCCGCGGTGCGCTCTTCGATACCGGCTACGGCTGGCCCGCCGCCGTCTTTGACGCCGACGCCGCCGAGGAAGTGCCCGACGTTGTGGTCTCGATCCGCGCCGAACTACTCGAAGAGGCATTGGCGAGCCTCGATGAGGTCGAGGGTGTTGACGGCGGACTGTTTCAACGAGTCGTCATCGACGTCGGCGGTCTGTCGTGCTGGGCCTATCACTGGCCGGAGTCCACCGAGGCGTTCCACCGGATCCAGCGGTGGCCGCGCGGCGGGGAGCTGTGAAACGTGCACTGGCCGGTGTCCCCACCCCTGGCTACCCTGGGATCTGAACGGGGGAGGTTGTGATGTTCGGTGTGATCTTGTTCGGACTCTGCGTGGTGGGGTTGCTGGCCGTGCTGGCGGCGCTGTTGATCGGTGGGATCATCACCGGCATCGTCGCCGTGGTGTTCGCCACCGATCGTGAATCGTCCACCCCGGCTGAGGCCGCGACGATGGGTGGACTGGGTATCGCGGCGTTCTTCGCCACGCTGACGCTTGGGTCGGTCGCCCCGGGCGCTGCGTGGATGCCGGTGGTGGCGTGGATCGTCGCCGTGTACGTCATTCGGCAACGGGCCGAGCTGATGGAGACACCGCAGCAGCGCAAGGTCCGCGAGGCTGCCGAACGTGCGCAGGCCGAGCAGGACGAGAAGCGCGCGGCGGCCCGCAAGGCGATCGCCGAACGCAAGCGCGTCGACTCCTTCACCAAAGACGGCCTCGCCCTGATGGCCAAGGCCCGCACGGCCGTCAGCACCGTGCGCGCCACTGAGGCGGCCCGCGACGGCTGGCTGGGCGATCAGGCGGATCTGGACTTTTCCGCCGACCTGACCCTGATCTCCGAGTCCCTGCTGCAGGCCCGTCGCATCGAGAAGGTGGTGGAGCGCAGCAAGAAGATCCCCGACCCGAGTCCCGAGGACGTCGCGATGCTGCGCGACGCTGAGAAGACGATGAAGGTCTTGCGGACAGACGCCAAGAGCCGCGTCGGGATCATCGAGGACTGCGTCAAGCAGGCCCGCGAGATCGACCGACTCCTGGCCGAGGAGCGTCGACAGCAGGAGTTCGACAAACAACGCGCCGCCGCCCGCCGTCAGCTTGCCGCCGAACTCTATGTCGCCGAGGTGCGGAGCCCGGCCCGGCACTCCGATACCGCCGACGCCATCGCCGCCCGCGTGCAGGCCTTCCGGGAACTCAAGAACGTCGTGGACAAGAAGGTCCTGCGGGAGGTCGAGGCCGGCGGTACCAACCCGGCGAACGACCTTTTCACCCAGGTGCGTCGGCTGCTCTCGCTCTGAACCACGTTGGTGTCGCGCCAGTTTTAGCGAACGGCACCCACACCCCGGGGTGTTGTCTCTACCTAACAGTCGCTGACTGGACTGGACAGGCCAACTGCATCGCCACGTTCATCAGGCGCTGTTTGGCTCCGGGGCCGCTAACCCCCTGAGCGATTAGCTCGTACCCGATGAACCCTGGAATGCCGCCCTCGCACGCCTGGTGAGCGACGCGCCACGCGGTGTCAGGGATGAGGTTGAATCCGTTGCGCTGCAACGCCTGCACGAAGACGTCGAATTCAGGTGTGCCCTGCTCCGGTATCGCCCCCGCCGCGCCGGCTAAAGCCACGGCGGTGACCACCGCTGCAATCAGCGGCCCGATCACACGTTTCATGTCGACCTCCCCGTGGCCGTCTCCCCGGCCAGGTTCTCTACGGTCGCACACCGGATTCCTGGGCGTCCGGAATTGCGCTGATTGTTTTGTCAGAGGCCCGCCTTACGATCCGTTCTGACAGTGCCGGGCACACTCGCCCGGCGAGACGGGGTTGGGGCGACGTGACGACGGACGAAGGGGAGTCGTGAATGGGTACTTCAGCGGAATACCGGTGTGAGGATTGCGGACATCAGTTCAGCGCGCCCGAGGACTTCAGTTACGGCTTCCTGGGTGAAGTGGTGACACCGGTGGTCTGCGGCGAGCACGGACTGCGCGACGCCGAAACCGGCATCAACGTGGCGCGAGGCGAACCGATCACGCTCGAGGATGTCGCGAAAGCCGAGTACCCGTGTCCATCGTGCGGTGTGCCGTCGCCGCGATGGGACGGACGGACCTGTCCCAAATGCGGCGGTCGCCAACTGGCCTTCGTCGGCCAGATCCTGTGGGATTGATTGTGACGTGGAAACTTCACCGGATCGGTGTTGCCGGCGCCGCGATGACCGCTGCGGCGCTGTGGGCGGCGCAGCCTGCAGTCGCCGACGACGGGTGGGTGGCGGTCGCGAACTCCCCGAACCACGAACAGCAGGACTGGGCCTACGGGCCGGATCAGTTCACCGCCGAATCCAACGCCCTGGCGCAGTGCGCGGTGCTGCAGCGGGCCGATGACTGCCGGGTCCTGGCCGTGAGTACCGACTGCGTCGCCACCGCCTGGGACGTGAGCGAGCCACTGAACCGGATCTATGCGGGCTCCGGGGGCGGCCCGGAAGCCGCGGCTCGCGGGGCGATTGCCGCGGCTGGTCCCTACGCCAACGATCTG